>OFQY01000123.1_pt1 | contig 35943 bp, 46 predicted proteins | sample 1542991 | NCBI WGS metagenome assembly OFQY01 (sample SAMN07774224, study PRJEB24372) | wastewater metagenome | isolation source: Exp Tend VB 10WW | collected 2016-02 | reverse complement strand
CACGCCGCGACCCCTCTCGCGCACGGCGCGAACGCGGGCGTAACCTCGACCGCCGCGGACGTCGTCGCTAAGATCGCCACCGTCGCCGCAGCGGCGGCGCTCGTCACTCCCGTCGCCGCCGGGACGACCCTCGGGCTCCTCGCCGCGGCCGGCGCCACCGGGAACACCACCGGAGGCGTCGATCTCGACGCCAAGAAGGAGGGCGTCTCCTTCCGTATGATCGCGGCCGGCGCGTCGAAGACGCACAGCATCGCCATCGTGGGACGCGCCGTGACCCTGTCCGTCGACACGGACGCGAAGGGTAACCAGACCACTACCGCGACCCAGGCCGCGGCGTACATCGCCGCGAATGCGACCGCCGCGGCGCTCATGACGCTGAACGTCGACAGCGGCGGCGGCGGGATCGTCGGCTGCCTGACGACGTACACGATCCTCCCCGTCAGCCTGGCGACGGGCGACACGCTCGTCTTCAAGACGACGCCTCCGGCGTGGAGCGAGGCCGATCTCCAGGAGGCGTGCAACGCGCTCCTGGCGAATCAGAAGTGGCTGGGCTACGCGTCGATCATCCACGTCATCGGCGACACGACCGACACGGGCGATATCGTCCTCGCGACGTTCATCGGCGATGCCGCGAACCAGAAGAAGCAGTTCAAGACCGTCGTCGCTGAGGCGACGTGGATGGGCGATACGAACGAGGTGACCTGGGCGAACAACATCCTCGCCGCGTACTCGACGCGATCGACGTCGTACGGCCTCGCGGCCGGCGAGGCGAACTGCTACAACTCGGCGTATGGCACCATCGACCGGATGAACGTCGCGACGACGTACGTCGCCCGCTTGCTGATCTGCCCGATCAGCGAGCTCCCATCGCACGTCGACTGCGAGACCATCTTCGGGACGAAGAACGCGCTGGACGGCGTCGCGGTCCGCCCCGGCGAGGCCGATCAGGCGCTCTGGCAGTCGGAGGACGTCCTCGTCACGCTCAACACGGCGAACTTCATCACCCTGCGCACGCACGCCGGGCGCAGCGGGATCTACGTTCGTCAGGGGCTCGACTTCACCGACGACGGCTCCGACTACACGTTCGTCACGAACCGCCGCGTCGCCAACGTCGCAGCGGCCCTCGCGTACGACGAGGTTCTCCGGTTCCTCAATGCAAACCTGTTGGCCGACCCCAAGACGGGTCAGCTGGCGGAGGCGGAGTGCCAGAAGCTGGAATCGCAGGTTGGTAACCGCCTGCGGAAGAAGCTCGTCGCCAACGACCGCGGGCGCCAGCACGTCTCGGGCCTGACCTTCACCATCGACCGCGGGGCGGACTACATCAGCAGTGGTCAGGTCACGGGCGTGACGCGCATCGTCCCCCGGACCCCCGCGACCCGCTTCATCGTCAAGATCGGCTTCGCCCCGACCCTGACGTCCGCCATCGCCTCGGGTGGGTAGTGATCATCGTCCGCGTCGAAGCGATCGGTGGCACCGTTAAATTAACGACGGTGCCGCTAGATCGATTCTTGCTGGTAGACGGAGTCCCGTCGCGTTTCATCGACGATGAGGGCACTCTCCGCAGCGTCAAGCCCTTCGCTTGGGGCAAAAACACGCGCGAGATTAGGGCGCGTCTGCGCTCATAACGCCTCCTCCGCCTCTGACCCTCTCCTTACCTTCTCTCGCACCACGTCGCCGCTCTGGCATAGGGCGCAGATCCGCGCGACGAGAGGAGATCAGATGGCCGCAACGACGATGACCCCCATTCTTCCGTCGGCGATCCCTTCCGGGAACGTCGACATTTCCGGTAGCTTCACCGCCGCCGGGCTCACCATCCGACTGTCCTGCGCCCTCACGGCGAAGGGCGAAGACACGCTCATCCTGATCCGTCGCAATGACAGCGGCTACTGGGAGCGCACGGAGTACACCCTCAAGGTGACCCGCGGCGCCGACTTCACGAACTCGTCGAGCTCGATCGAGATCCCCGTGAGCGCCGCGGACAAGTGGCACGTTGTGTCCACCACCGGCTTCGCCATCGCGAACGGCGTCACGAAGCTCAACAGCCTCCAGGCTCCGTCGGGCCTCGCCAGTGTCCCGAGCCACGGGTCGACGCACCTCAGCAATGGAAGCGACCCGATCCCGCTGGCGGTGGCTGGCGGCGCCTCGGGCCTCATGAGCGGCACGCAGGCCGCGCAGCTGGAGCAGCTGTCCGGCGGCGTCCCCGGCGAGACCCAGGTTCTGACCACCTCCGTCGCCGACAGCGGTTCCTCCGCGGTCGCCTACGTCAGCGACAACTCCGTCTCCCTGACCGCTGGGCGTCTCTGGTCTGAGCGCAACGACGGCGTCGAAAAGTTCGCGGTTCGATACGACGGCGGTGTGATCGCCCCGACCGCCGGCCCCACCTATGCCCGTCAGCACACGCTCCCGGACGTCGCCAGCGACACGATCGTCCTCCTCGCCGCGACTCAGACCCTCGCCGCGAAGACCCTCACCGCCCCTGTCGTCGCGGGCGGTCTCACCGCCAGCGGAAGCGCCAGCAACGACTTCAGCGCCTCGACCGGCACCTTCAAGACCAGCACCGGCGCCGTCACCGTCGGCGGCGGCTCCGCGGCGGTCACCATCACCGCGGGCGCCGCTTCCACCTGGAGCACCTCCGCCGGGGCCCTGACCGTCGGCGGCTTCGCCGGGATCAACTTCCAGAAGGGCGGCTCGACCCTCGTTGACGTCGGCGTCACCAGCGCGACGAAGATGACGCTGGCCGCGAACATCGACCTGAACGGCGCCGCCGGTACCGGAGCTCTGTCGCTGGGTTCCATGACGGGCGCCACCGCGCTCCCCACGGGCAACCTGTCCTGGACCGGCGCGACGACGAAGACCGCCTCTATCGTCTCGACCGGCTCCGGGAGCTCGATCACTCTCACCGCGGGCGCCGCCTCGACCTGGAGCACCTCTGCGGGCGCTCTCACCGTCAGCGGCGCCTCCGGCATCAACCTCCAGTACAACGGGTCCACCCTCGCCGACGTCGGCGCGACGTCGTCCACGGCGATCACCCTCGCCGCGAACATCTCGCTCTCCGGCGCCGCCGGTACGGGCGCCCTCTCCCTGGGCTCCATGACGGGTGACGCGACCCTCCCGACCGGCTCGATCAGCTGGACCGCGGCTGCGACGAAGACCCTGACCCTGTCCGCGGCTGGCGCGGCGTCCATCACCTCGAGCGCCGGGGCCCTGACCCTCACCGCCGCCGCCTCCTCCACCTGGAGCACCTCCGCGGGCGCCCTCACCATCACCAGCGCCGCCGCCGCGACGTGGCGCACCGCCGCGGGCGCCCTGACCGTGGACGCCGCAGCGGCGCTCCAGCTGGGCACCAGCACGGCAACGAGCGTCAGCATCGGCGCCAGCGGGATCAGCACCACCGTCAACGGGAACCTGCTCGTCGCCGCCAAGTTCACCGTCGCTGTCTCGACCGGCACCCTCAGCAAGTACAACAACGAGTCGACGGCCGGCGTGGGCGCGTCCTACATCGTGGCCTACGGCCAGGACGTGGCGAGCTCCGGCGCGGGCGCGCAGAACACCACGCTCGCGACCTTCACCCCCACCACCTCGGGCCTCTACCGCGTCACCATCGTCCTGAGCGCCCACACGAACGCGGACACCGTCACGGCGAAGGTGACCTATACCGACTCCGTGATGAGCTTCGCGACGACTCTGACCCCGATCAGCGCCGTCGCCCTGACCCAGGACAGCAACACCGGCACCACCACCGCCTCCGTGCTGATCCGCGCCTCGACCGCCACCGCGATCGTCGCCAAGATCACAACTTCCGCCCAGACCACCACCCTGGGTAGCGCGATCATCGAGCGCATCAACTAACAGCTAGCCACGCGCGGTCCTCGCCGCGCGCCAAGTAGCCAGCGCCCGATCGGAGACGGTCGGGCGCTTTTCTTTTGTACCATCCAACATGGACCACGCAAGAGTCGGGACCTTGCTGATCATGGTCGGGGTTGCCCTCGCCGTGGCTTTGGGGAGCTCCCTGCGGCGCAGGCGAGCGATGGGTAGGCCATCGGAGAGGGTCGCCACGGAAGATGCCTTGGAGGCCGCGGGAGGCTCGTCTGCTGATACGCCGGTGAGGGAGCCCAAGAGCGCGAGCCGCGGCGTTCGCGGTAACCTTCACGACCTGACGCTCGCGGCGCTCCTCCATGTTCTCGAACAGGAGAAGCGTACGGGACTCCTGTCTGTGTGGGGCCCGCACCTGAGCGGCTCCGTGCTCTGGCGGAATGGAAAGATCGTCGCCGCGTCCTACGAGGTGCGGCGCAGCGAGCGCGGCGAGGCCGCGGTCTCCGCGATGCTCTCGATCGACGACGGGCGATTCGACTTCGACCCGCGTCCGGTCCCTGGGACCAGCGACTTAGGGCGCGGCGTCGCGTCCATCGTCCTTCGTGCGGCACACGAGGACGATGAGCGCGATCGGGATGGCGGAGATCTGGTAGGGGAGATCGTAGGCTAGTTCTTCGCGGCGCTGGACTCGTCGTCCGACGGCTCCTCCGCCTTCGCGGGCTCCTCCGTCTTCGCGGGCTCCGCCTTCGGCGGCGGCGGGGTCGGGTCCGTGATGACGCCGTAGTCCGGGCCCTCGTTCGTGTTGATCGACGCCTTCTCGCTCATGTTGTACCGATCGCGGATCTCGTCCTGGAGCACCTGGAGAGCGCGCTGACGCTCCTGACCGATCCGGGTCTCGGCGTCGATGCTGAGGCGCAGGTTCGTCAACACGACGCTACTCTCCCGGAGCCGCGTCGTCGCCAGATCGAGGCGCATGGTATCGGTCTCGGAGACTCGCTTGATCTTGTCTTGGGACATGTGGGTACCTCCGTTCCCGATGTTACACGGGAGAGGGGCGATCGTCAAGCTAGAAGGGAGGCGGAGAAGGGGATCAGCTAGAAGCCAAGGCCCGCCAGAGGCAAACGCCCGTTGTGGCGGATCAGCTGAATGTTCATCTGGTACTTGACCACCATCATGCCAGGAGAGGAGCTCCCGGTGATACCCGACCCGAGGAGGCGACAGGCGATGATCTCGTCCGTGAACACGGGGGGCTGGATCTGGGTCGGCGAGGCGCGGTGTTGCCACTGCGCTTGCAGGTTGAACACGGCATCGTAGATGCTGTTCCCGTCCGGAGACAGCGGCGTGATCAACGCCAGGAACTGTTCCCGCATCGCCAGCTGAACGGAGATCGACCCGTTCGCCTTGTACTGCCCCGTCGTGGTCCCCATCGGGTAGGGGCTCGCGCCGCGGCCCTCCTCGACGTCGACGGAGTCGGAGTATTCGAGCTCGTTGAAGAACGGGAAGTACACGCCCTCAATCGCCAATTGGATATTGGCAAACTGAAGCTGCTGCATGTTGTGCGCAGGGGGGTACGCCGTCAGGATTACGTTCTGTCCACCAGCCATGCCATAGGGTAGCTTGACGACGCGCGACGTCGTGCTATATCAGGAAGCGAGGAGAACCCATGGCAGACGAGACGAACGAGAACGTAACGACGGAGAGCGCGGCGACGGAGAACAAGACTTCGGCGCCGGAGATGTTCATGTCCCCCATCGACTGGTACCGGCAGAAGCGCACGAAGTGGGAGATCGCGTGCCTCGCCGCCGCGATCCAGAACTGGGATCCGACGTGCGCCGACGAGCTCACCGTGAGCGAGACGGAGTACAACGCGGCGATCACCCTCGCCGAGATGAAGATCATCGACTGCCGCGCCGTCGCGGCGAAGCTCCCGGACTCGACGGCGCAGCGGCGCGTCTTCGTGCTCCGTCATCCTGATCTCATGCACGCCATCGTGGCCTACAAGCCCAACGTCCCGGAGTCGAATGCTCACCTTCGCGCCTCCATGGACCCGGAGTCTCCGCCCGAGATGCGCCAGGCTGCGACCGCCGACGGGCTCTGGTCTCGCGTGCTCTACCCAGCGTCGGCGACCGCCGAGCGCCAGCGCCTCATGGACGAGTACCCGATCGCCTTCGGTAGCACGTACCCCGTCGCGTACCTGCGGGCCCTCGGGCTCTCCCAGGACGACGTCAGAAAAAAGCGCTAGCGCTCCTCGACAAGGTCTACTGGCGCCCTCCTGAGGAGCGACCGCGGCTCACGAAGCCAGTATGGCCCGAGGAGCGAGAGGGAAGATCGGAGGCGATCAGCGTCATCTTTCGAGCTCTCGGGGGCGGTTCTCCGTACCGCCTCCGGAGCTCCGAGGAGGAGCAGAGAGAAGCTGATCGACTGGTGCTCGCACACATGATCTGGAACATGAACGACGCGTTCCACCTAATGCCGGAGCGCATCGCGCAAGAGTTCGCGAAGATCATGGCCGCTCGCATGGGCGGATAGCCTTACCATCCTGGCGTGCCAGACTTCACTTTCCGTCACAATGACCAGTTTTTGAAGCGCCTCGCGGCCCACTTCCGGGAGGGGCCCGAGCGCGTCCATCGCGAGCTTGCGCGCCGCGCGGAGCAGACCATTCACGAAGCTCTTGATCAGCAATTCCAGACAGGGACGGACCCGTACGGACGCCCGTACATCCCGGCGAAGGATGGACACCTTCCTCCTATGGTGCGAAGCGGGAAGCTCTGGGAGGGGCTCGGCGTCGTCGTGAGCGCCTCGGCGACCGGCGTCTCTGTTCGCGTCACCGCAACGGAGGAGTACGCGAAGTTTCTCCAGTACGGGACCCGAAAAATGAGAGCTCGACTCATCGTTCCTGGAGAGAACGTCCTCGCTAGCATCTGGCGCCAGCACCTAGAGAGGGCGCGCGACGAGGCGATGAAGGCGTGGCTCTCGGGTCGACTGTAGAGACCGGGTACCCTAAGACATGGCTCAAGAGATTTGGGGTGTAAAGCTCCAGGATGACGTCACCGCGACGAGCGCTCGCATGGCTCACAGCGTCGAGAGTCTTACTCACGACGTCGCGATGCTCGGAAACCAATTCAAGGCCAACAACACTCAGCACCTGATCGTTGGCCTGAAAGACGCCCGAAAGATGTTCCTCGCGGCGGGACAGAACGCCCTTCTGTTCAAGGCCGCAATGAAGGACGCTGGTGTGTCCAGCATGGATACGCGGATCATGCTCGGGAAGCTCAACGCGGAGCTTACCCAGACCCGGCGCGCAGCGCTGGGTATGGATGGCATCTGGGCGAAGATGTTCAATCCGCGCTCGATCTGGGCGGTGTCCCACGCTCTCAACGTCGCGAGCAAGGGGATCGGCGCGATCCAGACCGTGGCCGGCGCCATCGCCTCTCCCATCGGCGCCGCCGCGAACATGGCCTATGACTACGGGTCGAAGGGAGTCGGCTCCGTTATCGACGCCGCGACGGCGCGCCAGAATCAGATCGCCAGCATGTCTTACATGCTGGAGAAGCCTGGCACGTCGGAGAAGGAGGCGACAAGCCAAGCGAAGGAGCTCTTTGCGTGGGCGCAAAAGTACGCGAAGGCCACGCCGCTCGACACGTCGCAGATCACGGGCGCCTTCGGCCAATTCTTGACCGCAGAGTTCAACCCGCGACAGTCGAAGATCCTGACCCAGATCATGGCGGATCAGTCCTCTAAGTTCATGGATCGCCCGGAGATGGGCCACAACGTGATCAGCGCGTTCTCTCGCGTAAAGGGCCAGGGAACCGCGAGTGCGGAGTCTCTCGAGTCCATGCGCGTCGCCGGCATGAACGAGAAGAAGATCATGGAGGCACTCCGCGAGCTTCCGGATCTGCAACCCTTGTTCAAGGGGATCAACTCCCGGAAGAACGCCAGCGACGAGGAGAAGGCGCACGAGACAAAGAAGGTGCTCAGCACCGGGAAGATCTCCTCTGACTCGTTCATCCAGGCGACGATCAACGCCCTGGAGAAGGATCGTCCCGACGTCGGAAAGATGGCGGAGAAGCTCGGCGGCGAGAGCCTCGCCGGCACGATCTCCAACCTAAAGAGCGCCTGGGAGGACTTGCTACAGTCCGTCGATCTCCAGAACTGGCCCGGCGTAAAGCAGCTGCAATCCTTCATGACCCGGATCAGCACGGCTCTCGACTCGTCGACGGAGAGCGGAAAGCACCTCCTGAAGACCGTTGAGAAGGCGATGAACAATCTGTTCGAGGGACTCAACACGATCGAACAGAGCGACATTGATGGGTTCGTGTCAAGGATCGGGGAAGCGGCGCTCGACTTGACGAAGTGGCTAAAGGATGCCTGGGGATGGTTCGATCGACTGATCCACTCCGACGCCTCGTTCCTGGACTCCGTCCAGGAGGCGCTCATCGACGTCGGGATCTTCATCGGTCAAGGCATCTGGAAGGGAGTCACTCAGGGAGGGAAGGAGCTCACGGAGGAGCGATTCTCGCGGAAGCACCACGGGCTACGGAAGGAGGAGGCGGAATACTTCGCGAAGACCCAGGGGAAGACGGTCGATCAGGTTGCCGCGGAGTTCGATAAGAAGCACGGGATCTACACCGCGCTCGGCGGCAAGGTGCCGGAGCCTGGCATCCTCGGCAGCCGCGGCGCCGAGTTCTCCGCGCACCAGGAGATCATGGGCATTCAGGCGCCCATGTTCGACATGGTCCACGACACGATGTATGGCGTCGGTGTGATGGGAGCTCAAGGCTTCATCGCAGGCGCCAAGGGTCCGGACGGACTCGATGCCCACTCTCCCTCGCGGGCCATGATGGAGATCGGTGAGATGGGCGCTCAGGGGCTCATGAAGGGCGCTTCTGGCGGGATGGGGAGCGTCGGAGGTAGCAGAGAGGTGAACCTGACGATCAACGCCGGGAGCGGCGACGCCGCGAGTCAATGGGAGGCGCTCCGTCCGACGATTCAGCGCGAGCTCACAGCGATCATGACTCGCGTCGCGGGCGAGGCTTAGGCCGCAACCTTCTTCGCCTTCGCCCTGAACTTCGCCCTCTCCTCGCGCCCGATCTTCTTGAGGCACTCTAGACAGTGGTTTCGCTTGACGACCTTGCCGCGGCACCCGGGCGCCGCGCACAGGTCAGGCGCCATGTCCTCGGGCTCCTCTTCCTTCCGTGGCCTGCCACTCGTCCCGCGAGCTCGCGCGTGGATTGACTCGATCTCGATCTCAATCGTCGAGAGATCGTCTTCGAACTCGCGGTCAGGCGTGCTCGGTTCGGCGTCCAGGAAGCGCTGAGGCGTGAGCGAAGATGGGACCGCGGGCGATGGCGGCGCAGGCGGCGGCGCGGGCTCTGGGGTGATACCAGGGGCCATGGGGGCGAGGTTCCGGAGGAACGTGTCCAGGGCAGCGAAGGCGCGCTCGCACCTCTGGATCTCCCTCTCGTTCTCCGTCACCTCACTTCCCCTTCTGCGACGCCGAGGGAGTCTTGCTCTCCTTCGACTCCTTCGGGATCGGGTTCGCTCTGGTGCCGAAATCCTTCGTTTGCTTGACCTTGTGCGAACCGCCGCCCGTGCGGACCGTTCGCGGATCGTGGCCTTCAAGCTCGATCGAGAACTGTCCCGGCTTCACCATGCGCGGATCGCCCTGACGGACGAAGATCAGCGAGTCGCAGCCGCGGTGATGGAGCGTGTGATAGAAGACCGGGACCGCGAAGCGCTTCTGGAGCTTGGGCGCGATCAGGTTCTTCTCGATCTTGCCGAACTCTGCGATCCAATCCTTCCCGACGAGAGCGCCGTCTTTGTACCCGAGCGTCTGATCTCGGAACAGAAGGAGGGAAATTCTGACTGGCACGCTCTTGAGACCGTGGCTCACGAACGAGGCATAGTCGCTCCCTGGCTCCTTCCGTTCTGAAACGTCGAGCTCCTTCGCGCCCTCCGGCATCGCGGCCAGCGGGAGACGAACATTCTTGATTACGATGTAATCGAGAGGGTGAAGCTGTCCGCTCCCGGGGAGCGGCCACCTGTCGGTTTGCGGGATGAGCGGCATCGACGCCAGCGCCGCCTTCGACTCCGCGCTGAGGAAGTCGGCGGTGATAAGACGACCGTCCCGCGTGGTGAGCGGCCCGGCCGTCCCGAATGCTAGCTGCTGGCCTTTTGGGGAGAGATTAGGTGCCACGCGGGATGGTAGTCCCGGCGGGAGGATTACTTGACGGAGTAGAGAGACTCCTCCGCGCGCACGCTGAAGACGGTGCCGTCGCCGATCGCGTAGAACTGGCACTCTTCGTCCGCGGCGGAGATCTTCATCTCCGGGCGCCATTCGCGCATCTTCGCCGAGCTCAGCGCCGGTCCCCAGCCGTCGGGGACGGAGCCGCTCGCACCGATGTAGAAGACCTTCTCGCGGATCCCTTGCCGCGTCTTCTCAAGCTCGGCATCAACGACCGCGAGCGCGGCTCGACGCGCTCGCGAGCTCGTCCACGGACCGGCGGCGCCGTCGATCACGAGACCTAGCGGCACAGGAAAGATCTCGTCGATGGTGCGGCGACGGAGGGCGATCAGGTAGATCGGGAGGCAGAACTCGTCGACGGCGTCCAGCTTGAGCCGGCGCTTCTCCTCGGGGCTCTTGGAACGGACGTCCGTCGCGGCGTCGAAGAAGTCGATCATCGTCGGCTTCAGGATCTCCGCGCCGTCGCGCGTCAGTACGAAGTGACGCTGGAGGAACTCGTTTGCGGAGCGCAGGTACCCGGAGTGCAGGATGTTGCCGACGCCAAAGTTGACCTGATACCGGATCCTGACGTCGACGGCGCCGGACGCCATCGCGGCCCGCACGTCGGCGATCTTGGGACCGTACGGGTACGTGGTCCGGGGCGAGTAGTACAGGTTCGGCGAGATATCACGCTCGCGGAGCGCAGCGACTTGCTCCGGACTCAGACCATGCGACTTCTCCGCGTCGGAGAAGCTCGCGCTGAGGATCCGCGACAGGACGACGAGGTACAGAGACCGGGCGATCACGGCCGGAGACGAGATCTCGGGCTCGTTGTAGCTCCGGAGGAGAGGCCGGTTCTCCAGGGAGAGATCGATCGGCTTTGTCGGGTCCCAGCGGCCCGACACGGCGCCCACGCGCGCGAGCGCCTCCCAGGTAGCACCACGCGTGATCCGGATCGGGAGCGACTTGACCCGCACCTCGCCGTCTCCGACGACGGTATAGCTCCGGTACGTGCGGAGCCCCTCGAGGCTAACGCCCGCGACGTCGAGGATCCGTGGGTACACAGCAAGACTATCGAGGGTCTGTGTGTGATTTTCCGTCTGGGTCTTGTCGACGAGCTCGACGGGTTGGGAGACCGTCAGGTTGATCGTCGCCTCGCTGTTGTTGAACTCGACGCTGGTCATGTTGCACCAGCCATCCGAGCCGGGGAGACCCACCCGGCGCGGCGCGACGTCGAAGCGAGGAGCGACGAGCTTTCCATTCTCCCAGCTACCAGGAACCCGCTTGACGCCCTGGCGCTGATAGTTCTCCATCAGGGTCGGGACGTGAACGAGGACCGCGTCTCGGTTGTCTCCCAGGATCGAGAGGAGCTCCGGGATCGTGACGCCGCTGGAGACCGCGGCGGAGACCACCACGCGCGTCGGAGACGACGGCTCGGCGGCGAGCGCCAGCGCGTCCAGATCAGCGGCCATCTCCGCGATCTGGGAGCCGGTCAAGGCCCGAGCGTGGCGCGTCATGGAGCCGATCCCAGTAGAGATCGCGATCCGCTTCGCCGCGGTGACCCGTCCGGCGCCGATGAGGCCGCGGGCCATGGCAAGCATGACGATGACGCTCGATCCGTCCGGGAGCTTCCCGGCGCCCTCTTTACAGGGCCGGATCCGGTACGCCTCGTCGTCGCTGTCCACGTTGATGCGACGGGTGTTCACGCTCGCGACGTCGAGAACGACACGACGAAGCTTCGGATTCACGCGAAGCAACACGACGTGTGGCGGCACGTCGACTGCCAGCGTCTGTGGCGCATCAACGACGCGCGTGTGCCCGTTGAACAACGCGTCGTACAGCCCCACGACGGAGCCGACACGAACGCAGAATCCGCCGCCAGCGTTGGCGATCTGGGCGAGAAACCCGAAGTCGGACGAATCCCGGTAAGCGACCGTGTTGATCGTGACGGGGCGCATCGTGGCGACGCGGAACTTGGGAAGGATCACGTCGAGGATCTCGCGCCGCTCCTCGTAGGCGCTGCGGTCGTTGGCATACCCGTCGCTGTGGAGGGACACGATCGTGTCCTCAGTGGTGGACACCAGCCCGAGCGCCGCGCGCAGTCCGCCGGACATGCACGTCATCCCGGAGGGGCGCATCATACGGATCTTGTCGATGGCGTGAGCGTTGATCCCCGACGTGGTCACGCGGTTCAGGTGAACGATCGCGTCGCCGTACGAGGAGTAACTCACGACGCTGATAAGGAGATCCGGGCGCTTGTACTCCGCGACGCCGAGGAGCTTGATCAGAGTCGCTGTCACCTTGTCCATGTCGAGGTACATGGAGCCCGAGCGATCGACGACGACGACATGGTGCCCGACGCGTCCCGTGGACTTCATCGGGGCGACGTTCACGCGCTCCCATTCGTACGCGCCAGTGATTCGACCGTCGAGACCGATGACGTCGAAGTACCCGCGCATCCCGAGACCCGGGCGCTCGTAGCGCTCGCCGCTGATAAAGCCCCAGTGCGGCGCCGCAGTCGGAGCGGCGATCGGAGGCGGAGGGGTCGGCATCGTTGTGCCTCCGATCGAGCCGGCGCCAGCGGACGTCGGGTTGATCGGCGCGGGCGTGGGCTTCGTCTTCGCCTTCGGCGCGGGCTTCGTCGCCGCGGCGCAGACGGGGCAGCCGTGGCCGTAGCGCTCGCGGCGCTCACGCGTCGCCTTGTACTCGTGCCCCTTGAGGCACTTCCAGGTCGCCTCGGCGCGGTAGGGGACTCGCGTCGACTGGCGCGGATCCGCCCACTCCGTGAGGAGCTCCTGAGAGAGCTCCGGGAGCGCGTGCGTCGTGATCGGTAGCTGAACCGTGATCGTCTTCTTTCCCATCATTTCACCTCGTAGATAACGAACGTCCATCCTCTCACGTCAGCGAGAGCAAGTCAACGCGATACCATCGGTCATGGCGGATTTTTCCTTTGCGGGACACCCGATTGTGAATGGGAACGTAACCGCCGCTATCGTGGGCTTGTGGCACGGAGAATTTTACTTCTCAGACTCCGAAGCTGGAATCAGTATCGGACAGCGCGGCTCGCTGGAGATCCTTGGAAGCTCCAGGATCGGGACCGTCGTCGCCGTCGAGGGGGCCGGAGGATTCTATCGCGCTCGGATCTACGGCGGCGCGGGCAAGCTCGACACGATCCTTGACCCTCGGGACTATCGCGGGTACGAAGCGAGCGCCATCGCGCGAGACTGTCTTCGCGACGCCGGAGAAGACGTCGGGGACTGGTCTCCGCTCTCCGTGTCGTGTCAGCATTGGATGCGCACGAAAGACACTTGCCGATCCGCGTTGCGGCGCCTTTGTCGCCTCACCGACGACGCGTCGCTTCACTGGAGAGCGCTGGCAAGCGGTCAGATCTCCATGGTGAAGGAGACATGGCCAGACAACACGTCGGCGATCGACCGCGAAAACTTCATCTGGCCTCAGGAGAGGCTCGTTAGGTTCTTCCCTGGAGACGGAAGCGTGTCCCCAGGGCAGAAGGTGACGGTCTTCGGGGCGTCGCGTCGACTGACGCGCGTCGAGTACAAGTGGTCTGCGCAGGAGATCGCGTGCGAGGCGTTCTATGAGGAGTAGCAGGCGCGACGGCGCGGCGAGGAGCGACCGATGAAGGGCGATAGTCTCACAGAAGCGATCAAGTCTATCGTCCGGAGAGTCCTGGAGGAGACGAACGTTATCGACTTCAGGGCCCTGTACCCGGCGCGAGTGGTCTCCGTTGGCGAAGACGGACGAGAGGTTGACGTCTCATTCGACGATGAGAGGCTAAAGTCAAAGACTGGGGTCAAGGTCGTTCCGATGCCTGGGCTGTCCATCGTGCTCAAGCCAGGAACCCGCGTCCTGATCGGATGGAAGGGAGGGAACGGTGAAGAACCCCCAGTGGCCCACCTCATGTGGGACGGGAACGGCGGAGTGTCGAAGCTCCTTCAGAAGGCGGACGACGAATGCTCCTGGGATACTCCGCTTGGGAAGTTCTCCGGCGAGCTCCAAGCGGCGCACCTCCTCAGCGGGAGCTCGTACAACGCGACGAGCGCGATCCGCGGCGAAGCTCTCGGGACAGAGGGAACTGTAACCGACGTGAGTGGCGGCGATATCATCGCGACCGTGACGTGTCTAACGGATCAGAATCCAACAACAGGGACCATGTTCCGGTTGACCTTCAAGAAGGAATTCAAGAAGACGCCTCAGGTGCTCCTCGTCGATGAGAACGGAGCCGGCGCCACCTACCGCGCGACGACGCGCGACGTCACCGTGAGCGCCTCCGCTGCCCTCAAGCAAGCGACGAGCTACCGCGTAACCATGTTCTTCGTTGGCCAGCCCTCGTAAGGCGCCGCCGCCTCACGCTCTCATCACCGCCGTATTCTCCCGTCGTCGCCGTACCATCTGGGCATGATCTACCCAGGGCAAGATTTCTCGACGTTCTTGACCGATAAGAATGGGACGGTCCAGCGCTCCAGCCTCGATCTCTCGTTCGTCCCTATCACCGGGGCCAGGGTTTGCCAGGAGACGATCCTGAGGAAGCTCCAGTGTCCGCCGGGGAGCATGGACGATCCGGAGTGGGGGATCGATCTCCGGACTTACTACAACGCGTCGATGAGATCGGACGATCTGGGAGTCCTCGGCGCCGTCATCAGAACGGAGATCCTCAAAGAGGAGTACGTCGACGACGCTGACGTGATCGTGCTGCTGTCCGCGGACGGGACACTGATCGTCGATATCTCGCTGACGCTCGCCGACGAGAAGACGTACACCTTCGCCTTTTCCCTCTCAGAGAGAGGGTTTCAGGCGATTCTTGACGTGGCTTCTAATCCAGACTAGAGGAGACGGTTCGGGTCAGTTGCGACGGCGCGGCTGATACCCGGACTCGCGAGGGAGGACGACGGACCGCGGGTTGACCGCCGACCCTCGCGGCTGGTAACCGCCGCCGCGGGGCTTTTCTCCGCTCACAAGCCACACCAGAACCGCGATGAGCACTAGCCCTCCGCTGATCTTCACGACTGCGCCGCCGGGCGATCGTCGAGCGAGCACGCGCCACCGGCGCACGCGAGCTCCTGAGAGCTCGTCGTGTGGTCTTCCACCTCCAGCGCCGTGATCATAGACCAGTCGATCGCCGGGAATGCGGCCAGGGCGCGCTCGTACTCCTCCTCCGTCGTCTCCTCGTACGGAAGCTGTCGGTACACGGTCTCCGACTTCGGAAGGAAGGAGAGACCGCCGATCACGTTGCGATGATCCCAGACCCACTTGACCACGTCGAGGAGCTCGTCGGGACCGTACTCGATCGTGCAGCTGGGGTTGTGCGTCGTCCAGTGATTTTTGTTGAGTAGCCAGTGGTTTAGCTGATCAACAGCCGTCTGTTCCGCCGTGGTTACGGCGCCGTCTGGCGCCCTCATCGGGAAGTGAATGACCCACTTCGTTGCGGTGGCTGCCTCCTGCCCGTTCTCCGGGTCCATGGGGACGCCGGCCATTTGGAGGAGGCGGAAGATTGGCGACGTCGTGTTGACCCGAGCGTTCCTGATCCCGTAGCGGATCTTCCGAGCACCCTGGCCCGGCGCAGCGTTGATCAGGAGGCTGCTGTTGCCACTGGGCTTCGTGCATGTGGGGGACATGCTGGGCTCGATTCCGAAACGCGCCGCGAGCTCAGCGTTCGTCTTCACAACGATCTCGCGGAGCTCGGTAAGCCACTGCGCCGCGATGAGGCTTGTCGTCGAGAGGATCGGATGATCCATCTGACCCGGAAGATCGACGCCCAAGAGACGCTCCTCCTGGGCGTGACGAGACCAGTCCGCGCGGAGGTTGGGAAAGTAAGTACACATACTCTGGATCGTACCGAGAATCGTCGCGATCCGAACCTTGCGCGCGAGCGTCGTGAAGTCGTCCGTCGGACGGACAATCGCCTGAGAGAGGTTGCAGAAGCTGCGGGACTGGAGGTAGATCTCGCCGCAGGGATTTGTGCCGAGGTTGAGAGCTCCGCCGTTGCGGCGGAGATACTCGGCGCGGCGCGCTGGCATCGTGCGGAGAGCGTTCTCGCGGGAGAAGATCCCACGCTCGCCGCTGCGGGCCCGGAACATGGAGCCCATCTGTTCCATCAGGTCTAGCATCGTGGGGCCCCCGTCGGGCCACGCGGCGCTGTTGTTGGCGTTCTCGCGGAAGCCGTGAGTCGTGAACCACGATGAGCCGGACTTCGCGTCGCGCATCTCCGTGTCTCCCCAGTCGGAGAGGCTCAACTTTGCCGTGCGGCGCATTCCACCGCTGTTTCCCGCTTCGCCCGTGACGCACATAATATCGTTCGCGTCGATTGGGCGGAGCGCGGAGCCCTGGCGAGAGAGCATGATCCCGCGAACGCCAGACAGCACGGACCGGAGTGGGCCAGCCCCACTGGCCTGCCCCCCCTTCGTGCGAAGCACAGCGCCGGCCGGGCGAAGCTCCGAGAAATCGAACTCGGCGTCGTGTCCCTCGAACCAACGATTGACGCCGAACATGAGCGCCTCAACCCACCCCTGAGACGTGTCCGGGACGATGAACAGGTCAGGCGTCGCCTTGCGCTGGTACCGGACGAAAGGGAGCTTGCGGACGAACTGGGATTCAACGCTGTAGGCGTCGCCGCAACCCGCCATCGCGATCGAAAGCGACTCGCCGAAGCATAGAGGATCGTCTACGGCCTGATAGGCGCAGTTGAAGATCGAGACGTTGTCGCGGTCCGCGCTCTCGCCAGCCTGGGAGAGCAGGCGCATGCTTGGCATTGACTCCATCGCCCGAATTGAAGAGCGGATCTCCGCCCATTCCACCTCGTCGAGACCGCGCGCGGCATGGGACTTGACTTGCTTTTGCATCCACTCGACCGCTCGATCCACGCACTCGATCCACGTCTCGCGGCGACCACTGTCCCCCTTCCAACGGGCGTATTTGTCGAAGAACTGGAAGCACCGGATCGGGTCGTTGCCCATGAATGCCGAGCTCTCAGCGAACGCGCTCCTGATCTCAGGAGACACACGAGAGAGCGCGCGACGACGCGCGTGCTCGTCTCGATAGGACATATAGTGCTGCGCCGCGGAACGTTGGCCAAAGCGGAGCAAGGTCGCTTCCGCGGCGTCTTGGATCCGTTCCACACTGGGAACCGTCGCTGGATCGAGCGATTCGACGAGGGCAGCTGTAAAGGCTCCCGGATCAGCGTCGACGCCCACGGACGAGAAGCACCGTCGGAAGGCCGACTCGATCTTTTTGGCGTCGAAGGGGACAACTTCCCCGGACCGCTTGATCACCTCAAGCGGCGCGACTTCTGGTCTACTCATCTGGTACTCTCCTGGAGGCGCTCCAGTGCGCCCCTTTGGTAGACGGATGGTATCACGTCAGCGTCGAGAAAGTCAATCTCTACCCTAGAGTCGTCATGCGCTTCGCGGGCTCCGTTCTTGACTTTATCGTCTCCCGCCCGGTTCTTTCGTTGCGTATCGTGTCTCTCGGGTGCGTGATCGTCGGTCTGTGGTACCTGGACCGTCGACGCCGACAAAAGCGATGGTCCATTGAGGATGGAAGCTATGCCGGACACAGGAGTAAAGCAGATGAACGAGGGGGGTAATCAGGAGATCTTGGAGGCTCTGAAGAGGATCGAGGCCGCGGCCGGCGGAATCAAGTCGCAACTTGCAGCACTTGAGAATGACGTGCGCGGGGTAGAGACGACGCTTCGTGGGGACACGAGTAGCTCGAACTCCGCGGGTCTCGTCGGACAGGTGCTCGTTCTCAACGGAAGGACGGAGACTCTCGAGAGGGAAGTGAATCGCCTGGCGACGGGGTACAACGAGCTCCGCGCCGCTATCGTCTCCGACAAGAAAGAAGATGTTCGCGGACGATGGGCGCTTATCATCGCCATCGTGACGAGCGTCGCGGCTGTCGTCGCCGCCGGGCTCCAGATCGTTCTTCAGAAGCACCCTTAGAACCCCTCGCGTCGTACCATCCCGTATGGCGACGCAGACCTTCGCTCAACTTACAGAGCCGGCGAACATCGATAGCGCGAGCGACCCCGACGCCGCGCTCGCCGCGGCTCGCCTCGCGAAGAAGCAAGTCCTGTACACGAACCTCGACGCGGTCGGAGTGATCGGGACCGTGTCGTGGACGACCGGAAGCGTCCCGAGCTCTCTCGTCGAGATCTACGCTTGGAGCCTCACTGACTACGATATCGCTCAGGCGTACATCGCTCAAGGCGCGTTCAACGCGACCGCGACCGGCGACGCGTTGACGACGCTCTCTTATCAGGTCTACGACAACATACGAGCTCCAGGACGCTTCACGATCGGGCGGGTGCTCCTCACCGACGCGGCTGGCGACGGTCCCTGGGTCTTTCAACCGTCGTCGGTCTCCTTTTCTGTCGGAAAGAACGGGCTCCTGTTCAACGGGATTGACCTGTTCTCGACGGGATCTATCACCCTCCCGAAGGGCGGGAGCGTCTATGTCTACGTGCAGAGTGAGTTCTCCGGCGCCGAGTACGCTCAGCTTGCCGTGAACGCGATCAATTTCTTCGCGCGCGGCTCACTTCCGGGCGTCAACGTCGCCAACGACGCGACGTGGCTCCGGTTCAACGGGGCCATCGTCGGGAGTTCCGACGAGCTCGACTCGACGCTCCAGGCCCGCAACCCGGCGAAGTGGGGCACCCTCGGGAACGGCTCTCCGGCGAAGGCGTACAAGTCGTACGCGATTAGCTCTGACCCGACGACGATCACACGGTGCTCCGTCGTCACGAACTACGATATCCTCGAGCCTGGGCGCGTGGACGTGATCATCGCAGGTCCGGCCGGCGCCGTCGCCCCGAGCGTGGTGAAGGGAGCACAGGACGCTATCGCGCCGCTCCAGATCGGCGGGGACAAGATCCCGGAGACGGCTCGCGCCGTCGTGTCGAGCGCCATCAACCGGACGATCACCGTCAGCGCGTCCGTGTACGTACAGAAGGAGTACAACACAACCGCATTTCAGGCTCAGGTTGCGGCGCACTACGCCGCGTTCACGGCGAGCGTGGACATTGGCGGCGGTCCCCTCGGCGTGGTATCGGCGGAGCGTCTGGAGGGCGTGCTGTCCTACCGGGCGGCGCTCTCTCCTGGCGTGATCTACGACGTCGCGGACTTCCTTCCGCGGGACGACATTCCGCTTGCGTTTAACGAGGTGCCAATCGTCGCGCTCACTCTGACCTGGATCCCGGTGTAACGTGCTTCTGGCGAACGCTGACGGGCAAAGAATCCTAGACGGGCGCGTCGATCGCGTCGAGCACTTCCGTGGCCCACCGATCATCGTCTTCGCCGCGGAGCTCCGGGACGACGATCGACGCTGGGTTGCTGCCCTTGAATTCGCGACGGCGCTGCGGGCGCCGCTCATCGGAACCGACGGCGCGAGCGCGTCTCTGACGCTGATCGAGCACGGTCTTACGATCCTGCGGCGGTGGTGGCGCAGCGACAGAGGAGGGCCGCCTGACCTAGTCCTCGTCTTCGATCGTCGAACGTGGGGGAGCCCTCCGGCGTGGGGCGTCGGAACCTGGAACGAGCCTCACTCGCCGCCGGTCACCCGGACCGTTACGCCGATGTTCTGCGGTCCGATCCTCCTCATGCCACGATCGACGGAGGAGAACCTGAGGCCCATCGCCTGGGCGTGGGCGCAGAGAGTCGCCCGGAGCACGGAGTACCACCCGTACGGAATCGGGATGTACGCCGTGAGTCACTTCGTGCTGTGGTACTCGCCGCCGATGTATCCGATCCCCGTCGTCGCTGACTATAAGAAGCGGCTGGACACCCTCAGGAAGACGTGGCTTGCTCCTCCGGAGCCGTCGGTTGACCAGTATGAGGCGCTCGCCGCCGCGGAAGTTCCACGGTCCGGACTCGCCCGACTGATCCACCCGTCACTCGTCGGAATCGTCGATCTTGGGTAGCGGTAGCGGGATCGACTCGTCGATCGTCCCTAGCAGCAGCATCGGAAGCATCAAAAGGCGGGAGATAGCTCGACGAGAATCGGGCAGCCGACGAATCGTCACGCGCTCCGACGCAGGAGACGCGACGCTGTCGCTTCCGTTGAAGCGGACCACGGTTGCCGCCGCTGGCGGCGCTTCAACGTAGGTCGCTCGGCGCTCGTCGAGCTCCTTCCGTCGCTCGTCCGCGAGCGCCTCGCGCATGAGCATCTCCCTTCGGCGAGCCCTCACGCGCTGAGCAATGACGACCCTGCGACGATTCGCGCGGCTCATTCGTGCTCCTCGTTCCCGTCTTCAGGGTCCTCGTCGTCGTCCTCGTCGATCTCCTCGTCGTCCTCGTCCTCGTCGTCCTCGTCGTCCTCGATCTCGTTTTCGATCGCGGTGGACAGGCGTCCCAGGAGCTCCTGAGTCTCCTTCAAGCGATCAAGGTCGACGCCGGCCGACTTCAGGGAGCTCAGGTCGCTCTCGTCCATGTTCTCGATCGTCGCGATGAGCTCACGGAGAGAATCGTTCGCGTCGTCGGTCGGGTGCTGAAGATCGTCCAGGACTTCGACAGCAATGTCACTCACGTTCATTCGTGCCATGTTCATCCTCCGCGAGCACAGTAACTCAGATCCTTGGAGCTCGTCAAGCTCTACATGAGACGTCGCGTCTCCCAGTGTTGCTCGCCGATGACGAACGACACGACGTTGCCCGAACCACCCCACTTCCCTCCGTCGCCCCACTTGTTCGGGCCCCACAGTCGCCCATCGGCGAACGAGATATGCAGGTACGTGCAAGTGTCGTGGCCTGCCTTGCGCTCGCGGATCTCGCGGCGAAACCATGTGAGCTCCTCCGTCGTCATGGAGGTTCCCCAGGTGTGCTCGCCCCACTTGTCCCCGTCGCCCCACCGCTTCTGGCGCCAGGGATGGGGGCGCTGAACAAGAACGTCGAACTGAAACCAGACGAGACGCGCGAACGAGCGAACGTAAGGCGTCCCGACGGGAGCCGGTGTGCTCCACTCGTGACGTCGCACGGTGGTTACGTTGAGAATCCCGGCCCACCCGAACTCGTCGATGTGGATCTGTTGCGTCCCGGAGACGTGCCAGATGGGCCACGCACGACGGAGGCGCTCGCGCCACGCGTCCTCGCTCTCTCCTGGAACGCGCTCTAGCCCTCGCTCCGCCGAGAGGTACGAGAGGGCATCGCTCGGGCAAGCGTACAGCTGGCCTGCCGGGACGGTCGGATACCTGACGGCTCGCGCCTGAAGGAACCTGTCCTTCTGATCGTCGAGGGCTTCCCCCATGACGCCCTGCCATTTGTCGCTGTCCGGATCTTCGCGCCACCACGGCTTATTAAACTGGGTTCTGCACGCGACAACGTAGCTGTTGGCCATATCGAATGGTACGCCGATCGACCTACAGAATGGCAGACGGAGGGTTTGGGCGTGGCACAACCCGATAGAGCAGATCGATCACGTCGCGGAGAGCGCGGGCCACCGGCCCCACAGGGCGGGCCACGATGTACCAGGACACACACTCGCAGCGAGGCCACTGGCCGTAGCGCTCTCGCTCTAGCGCGGCGCTCGGGATGCACCTCGTCGCGAGCGCGAGGCACGCCGTGATCTTGTCGATCACGACCCAGTCGCCGCCAGAGACAAGGATCTCCATTTCGCTGTTGTCGCACAACCTCGACCCTATCGGCCATGGTCTCGGGGCCCACGATCCAAGCATGCGGGCCACAATATCAGAGCGGCGGACGGCGAGCAAGGCTGGACTGCTCTCGGGTTTTCTGTTACTCTCCTCGTGTGCCGACTCCTAGACCCTACCAGGAAGCGCTAGCCGTCCACACGACTCCGGCGCTGTGGCGAGCCGGGAAGCGTCGCGTGGTGTGGGTTCTGCCCGTCGGCGCCGGGAAAACGTTCTGCGGCGAGCTCCTGATCGCGCGCATGGTCGCCGCCGAGTGGGCGGCGGTGTACTGGATGGCCCACACGAGCGAGCTCGTCACGCAACCCGGAGATCGCCTCGACGCTATCGGGGTCAAGTTCGGCTTTATCAAGGCTGGCCTCCTCGGCGATCCGTTCGCTCAGGTCCAGCTGTGCAGCGCGCAGACGTTTGTCAGGCGCCCGACGACGCCCATCCTCACGACCGGCGGAGCTCCGCACAAGCGATGCGTGGTGTTCATCGACGAAGCGCACCGAGTCAGGACCGCAGTGTACGCCTCGATCCTGTCGATGCTCGAACGCGTGTACGAGATCGTCTATGTGGTACTCTTGACGGCGACGCCGTACCGGCGCGATGGGCGCGGGCTGGCGGCGCAGGCAGACGTGTTGATCGAAGCGACGACGCCGAAGGAGGGATTCTCCGCGGGGTGGCTCGTCGACCCGAAGATGTACAGCCGTCCTGCGAGCGACCCGAAGTCGGACGAGGCGGGCGCCGCGGAGACGGTCATGAGCGCGAAGATCGTCGGCGACGTCGTCGAGACATGGCGCCGCCACGGGAACGGAGCGCCTACGAAGGCGCGATGCGTGAATCGAGCTCACGCGCGCGACGTCGCGGCTCGCTTCCGCGCCGCAGGGATCCGCGCCGAGCACATTGACGGAACCATGAGCGATGAAGCGCGCGGGCTCCTCCTGGCCCGCCTGGCGATCGGCGGGAGCGCGTCGACGCACTGGGGGGCCCTCGACGTCCTGTGTACAGGAGGCACGATCCTGGAGGAGGGTTACGACAGCGCCGCGAGCTTCCGGCACGTCATGGCGAGGCATGCCCTCTGGAGCGCCGGAGAAGCTCCTAGAGCGACTTTCGACCGCGTGTCGGGACTGGACGACGCCCGAAGAGCGGAAGCGCTCCAGAGAGAGCTCAGCGCCATTCCGGGGCATGTCGACGACGCTCCACCGACGTACGTTCCGCTCGGGTGCCTCATCGACGCGGCGCCTACCACGTCGCGAGGCGCCTGGATTCAGCGCATGGGGCGCGTATGCCGCGCTTTCGTCGACAGCGACGTTGACGCCTGGGAGGAGAGGGGCTTACGCGCGGAGCTCAAGCGAGGCGCGATCGTGCTCTGTCACTCGGGGAACCTCGAGAGACACGGGTTCCTCGGGCAGCATGAGGGATTCACCCTCACCGGGGACCGCGCCGACGCGACGAAGGTCACGGTGAGCGCGTACCCGGAGTTCCGACCCCCGCAGACCGTCAGCTGTCCACACTGCTTTGCGACGGTGCCCAGAGGGCAATTCTGCTGCCCTGTCTGCGGCGCCGAGAGTGCCGCCGTGTCGGCTCCGGCGCTCCCGGACGAGCGTACGGAGGTTCAGCTACAGCGCAAGAAATGGGATCCGTCGATGGCTCCGCCGGCATCCGACGAGGACAAAGAGCGATACCTCGTCGCAAAGTGGGGCGCGTGGAAGTCGCAGAACGCGACCCGATCTCAGATCGGAAAGCCTCCGCTGTCCAACAAGTGGCCAGCGATGCAGTATAAGATTCGATTCGGCGAGTTCCCTAGCTGGGGACTAGACCGCGCCATCGCGCGCCGATTTGGAGGAGGAAAATGAGCATTCCGTGCCCAACGTTCACAAGTTTCGTGTCCCCGTTGGTCCCGCCGCTCTTGACTCGCGCTGAGAGGCGCCGCGAGGCCCGCGCCAACGGGCGTCCGGGGCGACGCACGCGGCGCCGCCGCGAGCGAGCCGGGAACCTGTTCCTCGTCGGCAAGTTCCTGATCTTCGATCGTCTGGACTGACCGTCGACGACGTGCTCCGTCACGAAGAATGTCAGGTCAACGCTCCTCGTCACGTCTTCATCGGAGCAAGCGGCCCCATAGGATACCCATGAACAAAGATCGCGAAGCAATAGAGAAGGTTCGTCGCTGGCACAAGGTGTCAACGCTCCAGATCCCGAGGGAGCTCATCTCTGGACTGTTGGAAGCCGTCGATCGGCTCCTCTCACGAGAGGAGCTCCTCGCGCGCGAGATCATCGCGAGCTCCGCGCCGGAGCGTGTCTCCGACACAACTGGCGGCTGGAGCAATAGCCTGGAGTACGGCGACGGCGCGGAGGGGCCCGGCATCTATGCGCCGGAGAGCGACGGCGCGCTCTTGTCGAGAATCATCGCCGACGAGAGCTTCAATACCGACGAATGGGAGCGATTCGCCCGGGAGCTCGTCGACCGCTGGAACGCCGCTCCTCGCCTGGCCCGCGCTCTCATCGGCGAGGGTGATTAAATGTCGCTACCTCCGTTCCGTTACATCGTGCTTCGTCAGCTGGAGACCGATCCTCCGGAGGTGTTCCCCTTCCGGGAGTTCTCCGACGCGGAGAAGTTCTACGATCGAGCTCAACTTCAGTGGACAGGCGTGTACCTGTGCGAGATCGTCCGTCGCGCCGACGGCGCACAGTTTCAACTCCTCGATAAGATCGTCGCTGAGTTCGACGCGGCGCAGGATGAACGCGCAGCGTACGACGATGGAGACGTGGAGAAGCTCCGCGCGATCATCCGGGAGACGCGGCGCGCAGCGGACGCCTTTGGGCGCTCCCTGCCCGACGCCGTGCGCAAGCTCTCCGCGTCGAGGAGCACACTCGCGCGCCGCTGCGCCGCGCTTGAAGCGGACGTGTTGATCGCCAACGAGAAGAGGCGAAATAAGGTTGACTGATCCGAGTCGTCTTGGTAGAGTGCTGTTGTGGGTTGATGGTGACTCACTCAGGGCTGGAAACGGTTTCGACGGAGGAACGAGGTTAGTTGACGCGCGTCGGGGATGTGCAAACCCCCGTTATCAACGCACAAAACCAAGCAAACGCGAACGATAACGCTCGCCCGCTCGCCTTCCGACCGCACATGCGACAGGCTTCTCCCGTCGCCCTCGCGGCCTAGAGGTGGAGCCAGGGCCGGTCATCCTGGGAACATAAGACCGGAAATTCTCGCGACGGTGGGGCAGTAGATCATCGATCGTGAGTGGTGGAGAGCGCCGAAGTCGGCGCCCCTGAGAACCGAGAGACTTTGTCGGGTTAATCGGTGCTCAACGTCAGCCTGAGACGCTAAACCAGGATACACGCGTAGGGTCAACAGCTGAGAACGCTTCGGACCCGGGTTCGACTCCCGGCCGGTCCATTTGGGCGTGGTGTAGGAAAGCGGACGGCAACGCGAGGGCCCTCGCGTCCCGCAGCGCGCCAGGAAGCACATATGGGTTATCTGATGGTGCGGGTTCAAATCCCGCCGTCCAAATCAGAGTCGATCGAACGACGTCGCAAAGATAGGAGCTCAACATGTCGGGTGGATTGATCATGAGCGATGGTGAGACTCAGCGGAATGTGATGGCGCCGACGCCAGGGACGGCGGCGGACTACTTCCACCGCTGCGCCGTCGAGGCGGCGCGGCGCTGCGACGACGAGTCTCGGCCGCTCGCGACGTTGCGGCGTCTGACGCTCATCGCTGTGAAGGCGAAGACGTACCGGGACCTGTTGACTCAACGCTCCACTGGACGCGTGAGCAACAACGTCACGTTCTCGTACATGCTCGTCGGTCAAGTCGACTGCGGCGACTGCCGGGGCGCGATGCTGCGCCTAGCCCGTGAGCACGCCGAGTCAGCGAAGAACCTGCGCGCGGCGAGCATCCAAGATCCGCGCCTGCGTGACCACGCGGAGATGGCGGAGGAGCGAGCGCACGAGATGACCGTGTGGGCATCGCTTACCGACGATGAGCCGCGGGAGGACCGCGTCCGGTGGTGCGCGCTGTACACGACGCTAACGTGCAACCTCCTCCAGTTCATCGCCCGGACCGGCCCCGACCAGTTCCAGATGGCGCTGTTCTTGTCAGCGGACTCCATGATCCTCGCGACGTCGAGCGACAACCTGATCGTCCAGGGCTGATCGTGCGGCTCCGTGAGCCCTACTTTATCCACCTCGCGAACCCAGGCCCGGCGTCGTGGCGAGGAATTATCGCGCTCCTCGACGATCCGAGCGTGACCAGCGATCAGCACGCCGCGGAAGTCAAGATCCTCTCCAGCGAGCTCGCCGCCTGGCCCCCGGAGATCGAGCGCGCTCCGCCGTCGCATTGGCTCCGCCTCCCGGAGACTTTCGCCGCGGAGATCGCCCTGTGTCACCGCGTCCGCGAAGTGGACCTATACCGGCACTACATCGACGCCGCGGCTCGCGCGCCTGCCCTCCAGCTGTCCATTGGAGGCCCCGCCGTGCGCCTAGAGCGCGCCTTCACGGGCGCCCTCCAGGGCGCAGCCGGCGTGGCTCACCGCGTCGGCGTCAAGGGCCAGGGCGATCTGTCCGGCTCACTGTGCGTCGAGTGGACCACAACGAAGGTTGTTGCAAGCGTCACCGTTAGTGGATCCGAGCGCGTCCACGCTCTCACCGAGAGCGCGACTCGGCACGCCTCGATCCACCTCGAGGTGGAAGTGAAGACGGATGGCGGCAAGGTGCGTCCCGATCAGGAGATCAGGGCGAAGGCGTTCGAGCGTCGCGGGGAGCTCTATCTCATCGTTCGACGAACCGCCGAAATGGTCCGCCTTCTCGTCGAGGCTCGGGATCGATTCCGCTCAATGTTCTGCCAACAGGTGTGAGGAAAAAATGAGAAAGTTTTCGTTCGTTGCCCTGTCGCTCCTCGTCGCCATGGCGACCTTCGGCGCGTTGTCTTCGATCTCCGCGTGTTCTGACGCGCAGTGGGGTCAATTCAGCGCCATCGGGGAGCCTGGAGAGATCGTCTGCTACTCCGGCGGGAAGGAGATCTTTCGCGGCAAGAGCACCGGCAAGATCGCCACGGAGAGCGGCTCCGACGGGTGGTTCATCAACGGCGACGGGCGCCCGGACGTGCTGACGGCAAACGTGAGAGTCAGCGGCGACTGCGTCATCAGGAACTAGTCTCGACGGAGAGCGCGTCTTCTGGTACCCTAACAGCGACGAGGCGCGTCGCCTCGCTGGAGTACCAGACATGACGTGGCCGCTTGGCGTTCTCCTGATGCTGTACTTCGTGTGCGAGACGGCTTTCGCCGCGCTCGCCAAGACCCTCTCCGACCCCCTCGGCACACTCCCCACCGCAACCGCAACCGCCACTCTAGCGTGGTGGACGTATGTCGTCGTGTCCGGTCAGAGCAACCGGATCCGGGTGACGCGCGACGTCGCGCTCGCGGGCGTCGGCGGAGCCGCGGTCCTTCTCTCATTGACGTGCGCCTACTCCCTCCCAGGAATCTCGATCGTCCTCCCCCTTCTCCTGATGAAAGGAGGTGGTCAATTCGTCGCGCCGGCCATGAGCGCGTCGCAGGGGGAGCCGATCTCGCGTCGATCGCTCCTCGTCCTCGCGCTGGCGCTGACTGGCGTCGTCGCCGCCATGTGGTCTCGTCTCCGGGTCGACGGGACCGCCGCCGCGGGCGCGTGCGCTGTCGTGTACCTCGGGGGCTACGCGGTCAAGCTCGGGTCGATCGGACGCCATCGGGGAGACTGGTCTTTCTTCCTGAGCATGACTTCTGTAACACTCGCCTTCGCCGTGCCGCTGTCCTTCCTGGCCTGCGCCCTCGGCGGTGCGCAACCGTCCGGGTCGACCCTCGCGTTCCTCGCCGGGATCGCGTCGCAGGGTTGCGGCGTCTTCGGCGGAATCTTCCTCATGCGAGGCACAGCGCCCGAGGACAAGGCGCGCGGCCTGACGTCGCATGCGGCGCTGTTCCCGCTTCATCGATCTGCCTCGCTCCTCGCGGGAATGACCGCGATGGTGATTCTTGCCTCTCTACGATGGGGCTCTGGTCTGTGGGCTCATCGCGGGGAGATCTTCGCCTCCGGTGAGCCAATCGGAGCGCTGTGCATGGTGCTTGCGCTGTGGCTCGGGACCCGAGGAGGGTCGCCGCCTGCGGCGCCACACGTAGTTGACGTCCGTCCGCTCCCGCGAGCTCCTCTCGTCATCGTGGACGGCGTCGCATGATCCCGATCCTGAGCATGCTCCTGGCGGCGCTGGTCTCAACACTCAGCGCCTCCACCCCTGTGCGCCTCAGGGCAACGAGAGCGACGAGGTACGATGATCCCGGAGACCCGACGCGGGGCGGCACGCCCAGCTGCTGGAGGAGGTGTCTCGCGGTCGACGCCGCGGGCAACTGCTCCCGCCGCTTTTCTGACAGGGCGTTCGAGCTCTCATGGCCCGCCCACGTCGCGAACCGCTGGCTGCCATGTGGGACCGTGATCGTCATTCAACGCGTGGGCTGCGACCGACGTCACCCGAAGCGCCTCGGGTGCGACGCGGTCGGGCGGTCGACGATCGGCGTCGTCCTGGACCGGGGACCGTACAACACGGACCCCAGGAAGCCCGGAGACCACAGGACAAGGGCTAGGGGAGGGCTCGTCTACCGGGGCGACCTGGACATGTCCCCAGGTGTCTCTGAGGCGCTTTCGATGGGGCTAGAGGAGGGGAGAGCGGACGTCCGATGGTGGACGGTCGGGAGAGTGGGGGCGGAATAGGGGTGGTCGCTACTCCGTCGGACACTCCATGTCGTGACACTTGTCGTCACTGCCGCAATACTGACATTTCTTGCAGCCCTGGGAGCAGAACGACGGGATCGACGGCGTGAGGGATAGGCGTGGGGCTAGGTGTTCAACGACGGGGGAAGCGGGCTCGAACAGCGTGTCTTCCCACGCGTGCAGGGCGAGGCCGAACAGGGCAAGCGAAGCGACGATCGACAGGGCAAAGTGGGCCAGTCTCATTCGGTCACCTCCGGGAGGAGGGGACCACAATTCGCCCGAATCGGGAGAATTCTTGCTCGAATCGGGAGGTGTCCCCTCTCGACGTAAGGTACACGATGCAGGAGGAGTGAGGGGGCGACTTGCCGACGGCGCCGCCGGGTCGCACGTACTCGACTCTCCGTCGCGGATAGCAGATCGGGAATTCAAGCGGGATCGGCAGAATGACAGGCTCGTCGCTCGGGGTCTGCCGGAACAGGATCGGGTCTCCGCTCTGTGTCGTCTGGAGGAGCTCCAGAGAGAAGCACACGAAGACGGCGCGATGAACGCGCCCCGACGTATACTCGGCGGCGAGCTTAAACCACGCGCGGCGCTGGGCGCTGTGGCGCCCGACGTGGTAGTGTCCAGGAGGGAGACCGCAATCCCCTGTCGCGGAGCAGTCGGGCTCGATCCGGTTCCCCGCGTCGTCGACGGCGCCGCCGGGCGGATTGATGAAGACGTTGCCAGCCCAGCGCTTCTGCCAGGCGTTGCGCCCTGGACTCCCATCGTAGAACACCGTCGCCTGAACAATCTTGTTGGCTTCGGCGCTCGAGAATGGGTCCAGGTCAATTCGGCCCATCGTCGCTCGCGCCGCCTCGACGATGCGCGACGGCGTGTAGTGGTCCACGCTCTCCGAGAGGTGCCGCGGATTCTCCGCCTCGATCACTTGAGGCACTCCGGACGAACGACCGACCGGACGACGCGCGTCGTCCTCCACACGTCGATGCTGTACCCGGAGACCAGAAGGATAGACGTCGAAGCGACGGCGAGGACGATCGCGACGGCGAGGACAACTTTCCCGAGGAGCTTTCGGGTCATCAGGTTACTGTACCAGGACCCAGGAAAAGCGATCTGGTTAGCTAGTTTTCTATTCATCCGACCATTGTACCGAGCGCGCCTCCGGAAGTCAACCCTCTCGACGCGAGCGCCTCGTCGGACGTCATCCCCTTCGACGGGCCCCACTTCCAAATGGCAGCGAGCGCCGCGCGAAGCTCCGCGATCTCGCTGTCGACCCGACTCTTGAACGGTCGCGGCCTCGCCGCGATCTCGTCGTCAGGCTCAATGACCGGCCGAGACACCGCGACGATCGCGAGCGCCGCCGGATCCGGCGTCCGCGTGTTGACGATGACCCACGCGGCACCCTCAGAGATCGACGTCCGCTCCCGCTGGATCGAGTTCATCACCCTCTCCTTCACCTTGTCCATGACGTCGCGCGATGCAGCGCGTTCTGTCGCACGATCCACCGCCGCGCGTTCTGTCTTCGTTTGCTCCTCTGTCTCCTTCGGCGCGTCGCGGTAGGTTGATGACGTGCGGTAGGTCGGGGACCCTCGCAGGAGATAGCCTGTCGGACAGCGCATAGAAACGCGCTGGTGACGGGACGCCGCGAACCCGCAAGATGAGCACTTTTGTCTGGTCATGACGGAATAATGCAGCTTTATCGGCTACATGTCAAGGTCCGACCTGTGACTATGCTTGGAATTGCTTAGAATGAATGACGTCGGCGACGGTGGCGGGGCTAGTAGCGGCGGCGGGACCCGATCGAGCCGCGATAGTTCGGCGGCTGATCCCAACCGCGGGCGCGGTCGCCGCGGTAGAGGAGCGCCTGAGCGCCCAGATCGGCCTCGCTCTCGCGAGTGTCCGGCGTGATCTGGCGGTCGCGGGCGTCTTTGCACCACTGGATTACCGCGGCCTCGCGGTCGCGGAAGTTCTGCCAGTCTCCCTGGGTATTTCCTCCCCTCTTTCGGTAGAGACCGACGTACGCGAGCTCCGAATTCGCCCACACGACGGTCTCGCTCCACCACACGAGAGGGACGTTCCACCCTCGTTGCCCAAGATGCTCGTCGATGCGCGCCGCGCCGATGATCAGCCACCGCTGAATCTCCTGGGAGCTCCAGTCGTGGCGCGAGTCCTCCGGAAGCGAGATATCGACGACGTCCCACACGCTGGCGTACGACCCGGCGACGTACAGGCCCGCGTTCGGGTAGTGGCTCAGAACGGAGCTCGGAACGTCGACGCCGCTCCAATTCCACTCGGCGCTTCGATACTGCTGGCCCCCGACCTGACCACGGGGGAGACCGTCGGAGCGTCCGGGCTGTTCTAGGGATCCTGCCATGCGGGAAGGTACCGGACCCGTACAAGATGGTTGACCGGCCGATCTTGTCCTGATATTGTGCAATAAACGAAACGATCGAGGCGAGACCATGAGCACATGCCTGTTTCCGCTGACGAAGGACGAAGCGCGCCTGGAGGCGCTCGCGCGTGTTCCTCCGGGGACCGCCGCGAAGATGAGAGCTTTCCAAGCGATGTTCCCGAAACGCAACGCGATCTGGAGACCAGGCGATCCCGGCATCGACGAGGGACAGCTGTACTTTGACCTTCTCCATGGCGATGCTCCCTCCGTCAAGTGCCCCGACTGCACTAACAATGGAGCATGGTGCAAGACGTGCAACCCTTCGGGACGGTCGCTGCGAATCGAGGAACTCTTCTCTGACTCCGTGGTGAAGATCGCCGACGTCGAGAACTACGAGAATTTTCTACTGTTCGGATGGGGTCGAGTCGATCGCGAAGCGCTGTACGAGATGGGCGTCTTGTGCGACGACGAGGAGGGACCGGACGTCCAGGGGACGGAGGGGAATCAGTACGCCGGGGACTGCACGGACCCGAAGCGCTGCTTTCGGGCGCTCTGGTGTCAAGGCCAACGTTCGAACCGTCTTCGTAGTCGCGTCTTTTGGGATGGCGATCCGGCGCGCGGCCTCGCGAAGATCGAGTCAGGAGACACGATCGTTGCGCTCGCGGAGGGTCTCCGATGGGGCTGATCTTTGTGCTCATGCTATGGGGTCCGCCGGAAGTTCCTCCGCCTCCGCCCGAGAAGCCGTACCCGACGCGCCCCCCGCCGCCGCCGGGGCCCCGTCCGCCGCGGCCTGGCCCTGAACCTCCGACAACTCCGCCACCGATGAGGGACCTATGAAGCTCTATCGCTTGCGGCCGGGCTGCTGCGCGGCGTCGAATAACTACGGTGACAAAACTTTCCCGCCGGAGATCGGGCCCACGTTCACCGTCGACTGGTCTTTCAGCGGCCCCCTCGGAGACGTAGACTGCTACAGAGCAACAGATGCCAGCGGTCGCCGCGGCTTCGTCTTTCGAGACGACGTGGAAGAAGTGCCCACGCTCGGCGGCGTCGCGCCCACGCTCGGCGTCGCGAGAGGAGAGCGGAGACGGAAGGGCGTCTGGAGGGTCGGAGACCGCGGGATCGTCGTGGATCCGCGGTTCGTCGCCCGCGTCGGGTACCCGAAGTCACAGAAGGAGTACCTCGCAGAGCTCCACGCCGACGAGAAAGCGGTTCGCGCCATCGACGACATGCTCCTCGCGGCGACGGGCGCAATGTGGGGCGGGCCACGGTCAATGGACCCAAGCTCTTCGCCCCACCGGGTGCGCGCCCAGATCGAGCGCGACGTCGCGTTCCTCCGCGCCGAGCTCGACGGGTTCGGCGGGAGAGAGCGCTCGATCCACTGGCACCAGTGGCCTGCCCTGCGCGGGCGCGAGGTGACCGTGCGGAGTCTCCGGACCGTCTACACCGGGAAGCACAAGACAGGGATCAGGGAATACTGGTTTGCTGGTGGCGACTGCGACGTTGATCAGAACTCCCTTGAGGATCGAGTCGCTCACCGCCTGGCGGTCGTGTCGCCAGTCGTGGACAAGTTCGACGATATGGGCGCCATGTCTCCTCCGTGGGAGATCCCCGTCGCTCACCTCACGGTCGCAACCCCGTGTCTATCGACGCCGGGCGAGTACGTCTTTCTGATCGCGGAGCCTGCTAGCTGGCGCCCCGGGGATCCCGTGTACAGGCTCAACCCGACGACGGTATCCGCCGATCACAGGTCCGGTCCGATGGTGGGTCGGATCTCCCGAGTCATCAACGAGGGCGCTGTCTTCGTCGCGATCGGCGGCGATCCATGACGTCGCGCCCCGTCGGGATCCCGCGACGTTGTGCAGAGCTTCGCGCCGATCCGATCGCGAGCGCCGCTGTGCTGCGCGCCGTGAAGGCTCTGCCGAGCTCCAGACTCCTGGAGATGACCCACAACGTCGGTTACGGGCCCGACGAGTGTCGCCCGCGCGACGGCGAGGAGTGGGGAGTCCCCATGATCCCATGGGAGACCGTCCTCGCCGAGCTCCGCCGCCGCAAGATCCCCGGAACGCGCCAGAGTCGACGAGCAGAGCGGCAACGTCGCGCCAAGGTCGGATCATGAGCAAAGGAGACGACGAGCTCACCCGTGCAAATCGCGACGCCTACCTGTCGAGCACGAAACCGCCCGGACCACTCCTCGATCTCGTCGCAGACGAGGAGGTGGCCTACACGGCTTATTGGCTAGCTTCTGTCGGGTTCGGACCGTGCGACGCGGCGACGCGGCGACGCGGGCGCGTCGTTGGGCCCTCTGATCTTGGGCCTGACTTCGTCCGGGTCGACTGGGGAGACGGCGATCCATGCGCCGTGAACACTCGAAACCTCGCCCGTCCAGGTCCAAACCTCCGCTATTGCCGCGGATAACCGCTACTTAGATCGAACCTGAAAATAATTCGCAGATTTTTGTTGACCATGCTCAGGATCCGTCCTATCCTGTGTTTATGGACAAGAACACGAACCACTACCTGATTCCGCAGAGCAACCTCTCCGAGCTCACCGCGACGATCGCTCGCCTCGCGAAGCGGGCCGCTCGTCTGGGCGTCTCGCCGATCATTCTCACCGTCGGCGCCAGCCATGAGATCCCCTTCGTGACGTCGACCCAGAATGGCGTCAGCTACTCCCGCATGTGGACCCCTACCGACGGTCCGATCGAGCATGTCGAGCTCTGCGGGAACGTCCGCTACGTGACCCACACGACGGTGACCGTCTCCGGCGAGGCGCCTTGCCTCAAGGGCTGGGACTTCGTCGCGACCCTTCAGCACGTCGACGGCGAGGACGGTTCCGCGACGATCCTCCGCACGGTCCCGGGCGTCGGCAACCTCCCGATCCGCTTCCGGACCGCGACGCCGGAGCGCTGCGATCACTGCCAGACCCGTCGGCGCCGCAACGACACCTTCGTTGTCCGTAACACCTCCACTGACGTGTGGATGCAGGTCGGTCGTAACTGCCTGGCGGACTTCCTCGGCGGCACGGACCCGCACGCCGCGGCGGCTCAGCTGGAGATGCTCCTCGCCGCGTGCGAGGCCGCTCAGGAGGCGTCGGAGTCTCTGGGGGGTGGCGGTGGTGGCGGTCTCGACAAGTGGCCCCTCAGGCGCGTTCTGGCGGTCACTGCGGCGCTTGTCCGGGCGGACGGGTGGACGAGCCGCGCGAAGGCTCGCGAGGCTCTCGATCGCGGCGTCAGCGGCGTCTCCGCGACCGCCGACGACGTCTGGTTCTACATGAGCCCCCCGCGCATGGGCGGTCAGGCGATCGAGGACTGGCAGCGCTGGACCGCGAAGCGCCCGGTGACCGATGCGGACGCCGCGACCGCTGAGGCCGCGCTCACCTTCGCCCGGGAGACCCTCGCCGACAAGGGCGACGCCCGGTCGGACTACGAGCACAACCTGTTCGTGGCCTGCTCCCAGAGCGCGATTGACGGTCGCCTCCTCGGGATTGCCTGCTCGCTGATCAGCATGCACCTTCGCGAAGTCGAGCGCCGCTCGGCGCCGCGCTCGGCGAGCGCTCACGTCGGCGCGAAGGGCGACAAGCTGGGTCTCCGTCTGACCCTCCTCCGTGTCTCGCCGATCGACGGTGACTACGGCGTGTCGTATCTGCACAAGTTCAGCGACGCGAGCGGCAACCTGTACTCTTGGTTCTCGACGAAGAAGCTCCTCTCGACTCCGGCCGGCGACGCGGAGCTCGTTGAGGGTCAGGAATACAGTGTGTGGGGCACCGTGAAGGGTCACAGCGAGTTCCGCGGCCAGAAGGAGACTCAGCTGACCCGATGCGTGGTGACGTCTCCTGAGCTCATGGACGCCGAGAAGGCGCGGCTGGCGGCGAAGGCGGTTCGCGCCGCGGCGAAGGCGGCGAAGCTCGCGACGGTCGAGGCCGTGTCGTGAGCGGCGGCGGAAAGGACCTTGCCGAGGTACAGGGGCTCCGTCGCAAGAGCGATGGGAGAGGAAGGATCGGAGCTCGCGGAGGACGTCGCGGGGACCCTGGAGGAGCTCGCGGCGGAGTCGCCGGAGGAGCTCTGCGAGTGGGGCGGGCCGGCGCCGCCGGCCACGGTCGATCCGTGGGGGTGCCGCGTCCCACGCGAGCCGGCGGCGGGAGAAGCCGCGACGAGGGTCTACAAGGTCGACGGCGTCGACGTGACGGTCTCCACAATGGCCCGCCCCGGGCGGCGCGGGCAGATGGCGGCACGGAGCGGGCGCCACCCCACAACGACGGGCCTTGACCAGATCCTAGTGCGCGCCCTCTCGTCTCGCGACGTGGCCATGTTCGCGCCCGACTCGGAGAAGGAGCGCCTCGATCAAGGCTGTTGGGCTGGCGGTCTCGCGTACTGCCTGAGCACGCGCCTGCGCGCCTACCTCGGCGACGCGATCGTCTACAACGATCCGCCCGAGCGCAAGTGACGGGCGCGACGAGCGGCGCGCCAGGCGCTGGCGCCGGGAGTACGGACAGGCGCACGACGATCGTGATCGTGCGTCCGCTCCTCCTCGTTGACCTTGACTCGGGGGAGTGGGCCCTGTACAAGCAAGGGAGGGGCGGAGGGTGGAAGATCATTCTTCGTGGCCTACGAGAAATTAGGTTCCCAAAGGAGGAGACATGACCCCGATTGAGAAGGAGATGCTGAGGTTCCTGTACGAGCGCGAGCGCTCGCGGGAGCGCTTCAATACGTGGATCCTCTTTGTCCTCGTTGTCGGAGTGATCATCGTCGGTGGCGCGCTGGTCAACCTGTACCAGTACCGGCACGGCTGGAAGTGAGAAATATGAGAAATATGGAACCGATAGTAGTGATTCACGTTCAGGACATTCAGAACACTCAGAACACGATCGATCCAGACCGACGAGCGCGGGCCATTGCCCGTCAACCGATTGTGATCCTTGCAAAGGATCCGCATGGTGTTGAATTCACGGTGCGCGCACGCGCCCAAGAAGTGACGAAGCGGACGAACGAACTCGTTGAACGCGGATATACGATCGTCAACGTGAATGGGAAGTGAGAAGATGAACGCCCAAAATTCGGATCGTCGAATGCCCGCGAAGTTCCTGTGGACTGGGGAAGCTCGCGCGCTATACGAGAAGATGAGCTCTCAATCAAGCTACGCGGCGA
>OFQY01000122.1_pt1 | contig 36098 bp, 51 predicted proteins | sample 1542991 | NCBI WGS metagenome assembly OFQY01 (sample SAMN07774224, study PRJEB24372) | wastewater metagenome | isolation source: Exp Tend VB 10WW | collected 2016-02 | reverse complement strand
AAGATCGGACAGATAAAGGAAATGCCAACAGAGGAACAAATGGAAAGTCACTTCCTACAGTTGATAAACAATCCAAAGAAAGCAAAGTAGAATCTCCTAAAAAAGAGGAAAATAAGCAACTTTCGACAAAAAAACGTCAAAAAGAGGCTATTACTACCAAAAAAGAGGGGGTCAAAGAGAAAACTCCTACTCTAAAGGAAGCACAGAAGCTTATCTCAAAAGAAGGAGGCTTCGCAAATCTCAAGTCTCTTCCTGCTAAGAATGCTTATGCAAGTGAACAGCTTGCTACATCTCTTAATCTAAACGAGAAGTATCTATACACAGAAGCAACAAAGAAGAAGATAGATCTCACTACATATCTCGAGCAACTTGATAGCACTACAGATCCTCAAGCTCGTATCGATCTCGGAACGAAGCTACTTGCTTCTATTCAAGATCTTCCACAGACAGGAACAGTCGGGGCTTCTATTGGTCGCTTCCGTGAAGAAGGTGAAGTGAAGCTCGGTAACATCGATCAGATCAAGCCGATAGAGTTTCCTGAACTCATCGATCTTGCAAAGACTCTATCCGGTGACGCTCCATTCATCAAGAAGTACACACGAGCGAATGGTATGTTTTACGGAAAAGGTAACGGTGAGATCGGTCTCAACCCTAATCTTTTCCTCGAAGGGAATATCGGACAGCTTCAGAAGACTCTCGCTCACGAGATCGGTCACTTGATCGATTATCTTCCTGATCACACAATGTCTCGAGGTAATGTGCTCGGGCGTCTTTCTGTTCTTAAAGGATTCAGTAAAGACTTCTATGCTGAAGCCGGAGTAACTCGTTCGAATAAAGAAGTGCGAAATGAACTATGGGAACTTTCAAAATACTGGAAGCCTGTTGATGAGGCAACTGCACCGAAGTCATACATTGCATATCGTAAGAGTGCACCGGAAGTATATGCAGATTTTATCTCTGTACTTTTTAACAATCCTGTACTTGCCGGAGACAAAGCTCCTGCTTCATACAATATCTTTTTTGAATCACTCGACAAGAAGCCGGAGGTGAAGAAAGCTTACTTTGAACTACAAGATCTTCTTCGCAATGACGCGAAAGTTATGGAAGCTCGAAAAGATAAAGCAAAGAATATGTTCGTCGAAGCAGATCAGAAAGCAAAGGATCGTCAGAATCAAATCGAACTCGAAGAAGAAATGAAGAAGAGATCTATCTGGTTCAAGTTCAAGTTTCAGAATGTATCACGTTTCGAAGCTATCCGTGAACTTGTAAGAGAAAAGCAAAAAGCAGGAGAGTTTATCAATCCTGATGATAACCCTGTTTACTATCTTGAGGAATCAAACTATCTAGGAGGACACATCAAATCTATTGTTGACGAGAAGTTCAATTCAATCTATCAGGAGCTTCAGAAAAATGGTATGGACTGGGACGATCTAGGAGAGATTGCCTTCTATGAACGTATCTTGAAAGGTGATCGTGGTGAGGTAGCTAACCCTGAAGGTCTTCAAATTGATTTCGTTCGTGAGCTCTATGATGATCTTGGAGAAGTTCCTGCAGACGCAGACGCAAGCAAGAAAGGATCTGTTTCGATGAGAACAAAGCTTGGTGATGTAAAGTTCGAAAGACTTCAACAACTTGCTCAAGACTATCGTGACGCAATCAAAGATCTCTATCGTGAAGCACATGCTGAAGGAATGGTATCAGACGACGCAATGAAGATGATCGAAGAGAGTGACTACTATGTCCCTTTCAAGCCGGTGAAGTATGCCGGTGTTAAAACGAGCTACCGCATAAAGTCAAAGAAAGGGACACTTCAACCTATTGAAAACCCTGCTAACACTGGTATTGAAAAGTCAGTGTCTCTTATTCGTGCAATGGAGAGAAACAAAGTGAATAGGAAAACAATCAACTTCCTCAAAGAGAACTTCTCCGATCAGGTAGAAGAAGCAAAGTATGCCTTTAATGGTAAGGCAAGAATTGCCCTTGAGCCTACGGACAAAAATCTTCGTCTTGTCTCTTACATGGAAGACGGAAAGATGAAGGCTTACTACGTTGATCAGTACATCGGAGAAGCAATCAGAAAGACTCCTGTCGGTCAGCAAAACATGGTACTTGAAGGACTTCGCTTCATGAACTCCGGTCTCTTCCGTCCCCTCTTCATTACCTTCAACGTAGGCTTTCAGCAATTCAACCTCATTCGTGACTATTGGAGATCTATCAAATCATTCCCTGATACATCTCTTGTGAAGTCACTCTACGAGGTAACAAAGAACTATGGAAAATCTTTCAATGCTTCGAAGATCAGAGCATTCGGTATCCCTGAAAATCCTACAGTCGCAGATCAGGAAGCATACGATCTTGTGAATAAGCTCGAGCGTGATCGTATCATCGCCATTACTTATAACGACATCATCAAGGGTGAAGATATTGAGGATCGTCAGATCGATCGAATCATGCGTGAAGTAGGTGTGAGAGAAGCAGAATCTACAAAGCTCGGTGTACTCGGTGAATCTCTCGGTCTTACAAAGCAGTCACCGGTTATCAAGCAGATGATCGGTATCATGGACTTCATTGAGAAGACTGGTAACTTGATCGAGACAATGCCGAAGATAGCCGGATACTATGCACTTGAAGGAAAAGTAGAGCCTCGTGAAATGCGAAGCTTCATTCGTCGCAAGGTTGGATCTCCTGACTTCTTGGACGGTGGACGTTTCAAGGGTTGGATCAATGAAGTGTTTCTTTTCTCAAATGCGATCTTTCAGGGTGTGCGTGCAGACTATGAGCTTGCAGTAGATCCGAAGACTCGTTCCGGTTACTGGTGGAAGACTATGCAACTCAACTTCCTTCCGAAGATACTTATGCTCATGGCAACATATGGTCTCTTTGGTGATTACCTCAAGGAACTTTTCGGAAAGGTTTCAGAGTACGACAAGACAAACTATCACATCGTTCCACTTGGTAAAGATGAAAATGGAAAAGCAATCTATGTGCGTATTCCACAAGATGAAACAGGACGACTCATGTCAGGTCTTCTTTGGAAGATTGCCGGTGCTATTCAAGATCCTGAAAAGCTTGGAGATCTTGATACTTATCTCAACATTCTTTCATATGCCGGAGGACAAGCTCCTTCACTCTCTCCTGCTATCACAGGACTCATGCAGACATCTCAATATGTGAGCGGTCAGAATCCTTACGACTTCTTCAGAGGAAGAACTGTTCTCTCTGACGAACAAATGCTCGCCGGTGGATCTGAAAAGCTGAAGCCTTTCCTTTCTTACATGTTCGATAATCTCGGAGGATCTGTCTTCATGAAGCTCTACAAGAATGAAGTTGTTCCGAAAGATCCTTCACCTTCTGAAAGAGTTCTTGCTCTTCCTGCAGTATCTAATCTCTACAGTCGATTCATTCGTGTATCAAACTATGGAGAGACTGAAAAGATCCGTGAGATTACAAATGAAGTGAGATCTGATAAAGCTCGAGAATCTCTTCAAACAAGACGCGAGGTATTCGATTATGTTGATCAGGCACAAGGTAAGTCTTACGGTGAACAACAGGCTATCAAAAAGAAGATGATTGAGGATATACTAGGAGGTAAGATCAACACGAAAGAGCTCCGCGATAAAAAGGGGTCTCTTGAGAAAAGATTCAACACTCTTCTTATTCGTGGTGAAGCAGATCCAAAAGTCGACGCACTTGTTACAGCTCAATCAAATGATGAGAAGGTTGCACTTCTCACAGAGTATCAGAAGACACTTCCGAAGAAGGACTTCGAAGATCTTCGCAAGTTCATCATCAAGAACAGAATTGTATCGAGTGACGCATACCGTCAATTCATTGTGAATAGCAACAAAAAATAAATGAGAAAAAAAGTTATACTACAATGGACAAAGGAGATCTTTCAACTGATATTTTTTATCACGATCTTTGCGTCAATCTTTATTCCTAACTCGCTCGACTTTTGGCTCAATAGTGGCTTTACAAATTGAATGGACAACTTTATATCACCTTCTAATATCATGTTCATTGTCGGTCTTCTCGGTATCATCTTCACAGTCTACAAATCGATCTTCGATCCTCAAGCAAAGTTCGATAAGACTGACGCTCTCATACAGCAACAGATGAAGTGGTTCACAGAATCTACCGAAGGCAGATTCAAGACAATGCAAGAAAGCTTCAATGCTCTTCTGTTACAAAGTAACAACCACATTCACACAGTAGATACAAAAGTAGATAAAGTTAAGGAATCGCTCGACGCAATGGGGAGAGAGATCACAAAGCTCGGGACGATCATCGAGGAGAGAATCCCGAACAAGAAATAATTTATAAATAATAAAAAACAAATGGATACATATTCAAAAGTAAAAGTTGTGTTTCTAAGATTCCTACGTGGAGCAATAGCCGGAGCAGTAGCTTCAATGATAGGTCTTCAGGTTGTAGGTGTTCACTCATTTGCAGATCTTCAGGTATTCGCACAGTCTCTCGCAGTAGCAGGGATCTTCGGCGGTATCACTGGTGGTCTCATGGCTCTTGATAAATACTTCAGAGCGTAGAGTATATACAGGTGGGCGGAATCTCCGCTCCCCTATTATGTACTTTCAGTACAGAGAATCGTTACATCAAATATAAAAACAGCACTGGCGACGCTCATATTCTTATCAATTTCTCTGTCTGTAAAATGGGTGGGGGAAGTTTCGCCTATTCAATCTACATCTACTTTGGTAGGGACATCAACGCCCCTAGCAAAAGACATGACAGTTATAAGCTCTAGCACATCGCCTATTGCGTCAAAATCTGCCATATACGACGAAACGCTACGAGTTGGAGCAAAGTATCATCTCGACACTGAACGCTTCTCCAAAGTCATTTTCTGTGAGTCAGGATACAATCCGAAAGCTCTTAACAGTTCCGATCCTTACGGTGGATCTCGTGGCGTCGGTCAATTTCTACAACCTACCTTCGATCATTACAAGAAACTCGCCGGACTTCCTGACGGTGATGTGTGGAATTATAAGGATTCTATCGAGGTCATGGGGTATATGTGGAGTATCAATCAGCAAAGACAGTGGAGCGTGTGGCGTATTCTCTATGGAGATATGCAGTATCTTGAGAAACAAAAAGCAGACTGTGAAGCTAGTTATTCAAGGTTCTTGAATACTTTGCAATAATTCTGTAAGATATCCACATAGGCTACGTCATACATGGTGTATGATAAGAGTTAGCCGGTTGGCTACCCTTGTACTCTTTCGCATATCTTCAGAAGTTTTTCTTACAAGGGGAAATCATGAAGGTAGTCGAAAGAGAGAATACACTAGCATTTCCGGTGTTTATCAGCTAAACACTATATCATTATGTCTTCAGATTTTCTGAAGCCTAACAGTACACAAGTCCCGAATATAATTCTCGATAAGTTAATGTACAGGCTACCAGACGCAGAGTTTCGAGTGATCATCTACATTTGTAGACGCACTTATGGATTCCAAAGAGAGAGCGATCAAATCAGCTACTCTCAATTCGTGGACGGTATTGTTAAAAGAGACGGCACTCGCCTAGACGGTGGGTGTGGATTGTCTCGCCCTTCAGTATCAAAAGCTCTCAATACTCTTCTTGAGTTGAAGCTCATTATTAAAGAGAAAAATGCACGAGGAGATATCTATAAAATCAATCTTGATGTAGATCTTCGTGAAGTAGTTAAGGTACTTGACCAGTTAAGTAGCTTAACCGGAAGTGGTAAAGCTACTTTACCGGAAGTAGTTAAGGTAGTTAACTCACAAAAGAAAGTATCAAAAGAAAGTCAAAAATTGTCCGATGAATCGGACGAGAGTGTTTCTGAAGAGGAAGAGATCTTCGATCTCAAGGTTGAGATAGATCTCCTAGATCAGCATAAAAGTAGACACATGGTTATCATCGGCGGATACCTCGACTACGTGTATGATCGCGTAAAAGAAAACATCACCACGAAGAAGCAGTTCAACTCTTTCATCAAACAGAATGTGAAGGTCGCTTCAGATCTTGCTAACGCCGGATACACTGACGTTCAGATCGGGAAAGCTTTCGCCTCTGTTCGAAGGAAGTATGAGGGAAAGATCGATTGGAAATTATCAACCGTGCATAAAGAACTAACATCATAGATATGAATTATTTTACTTTAGTAGACAGTGGAATGGTTAGAGTACATCTAAAGTTCGTAAAAGGAAGAGCTGTCTACTCTACTACAAAAATATATATTCCTGACTTAATAATAAAAAAACCTTAAATCAATAAAATTATGGGACGATTCACTAAAGCAAAAAAAGAAGAAGGAGAAGTTGAGTATCCGAAGCTCAACGCAAAACAATTACAAGAGATAACAGAGCTCTACATCAAGTTCGGTAAAAGTAGAAATCGTATCTTGAAACATTGGGAAGCTGTGAAGCTAGACGCTGACGGAAATATATCATCGATATGTGACTTCACAGACTGGTACAATAAGAACGATCATAACAAGAAAGTCTATGAAGCTTATCAGCCTCTAAAGGGGATATGGTATACCGGACACGGCTTTCATACAGTTATGCCTTTCTCGTGGTGTAATGAATGGCTTACTACTTGGGATAACTGGATCAGGGAGGAAGCAAATAGAGGAGATGTTCAGGCTCAATCTCTTATGAGTAAGAAGCCGTTATCCACAGGAAAAAAGATATAGGTAGTTGCTTTCTAGTTGCTTGTATGGTTTACTATAATAAATGGCTATAAAAACAAAACAAAGTATTACCAAAGCAGAGCGAAAAGCTCTCGCCATTAAGTTAGAAAAGATATCGATCTCAATCAAGAAGAAGACGATCTACCGTACAAAGTATGGAATAGATGACGGAATCTTGAAGAGTAATCCGGAGACAGCACAGATCTTCAATATAACAAGACAAGCTGTTGAAAGAATATGCAAGGAGATTGATAAATTATTATAAACGTGAGAGTGTCTTAAATAGGTTTCTACACCTTGAAGTAGTACGACAATATGCAAAACAACACAAACATTTTATCTAAAGCTATATCCTTCTTGGGTATGGCTCTTCTTGTTTATATGTTTTTATTCATTACTTGGTTTATTCTTATGTACGGCTGTACAGAGAATCACTCGGTAACTGAATGCAGAGATAATACTCTTACTAACGTGGTGATGATTCCTTTCAACTTAATCAATAAATAATAAATATATGCAGATTACAAAAACTACAGATCCTCAAGCAAAGCCTTCTATCATTATGGTGGTATATGGGAACGGAGGCGTCGGAAAAACAACTTTTGCTTCAACAGCTCCAAAGCCTTTGCTTGTCGATTGTGAAAACGGTGCGAAGTACTTCGGACTACGTGGTATCAAAATGGACGTAGCAAAGATTACTGACTGGTCTGATATGAAGGGATTGATCGAAGTGTCACAGTCAGGAGAATATCAAACAATCATTATTGATCCGATCGGAGAACTAATGGAGAAGCTCAAAAGATTTATGATAATGAAAGCTGATAAGAAGCTTGTTCAGTTCGACGGATCTCCTACTATGCAAGGTTGGGGTTGGTTGAAGGATACAATGAGAACTACTCTCAAAGTACTCCGTGATTCAGGTTGTAACATTCTTATCGTGGCTCACGTGTCAGAGCAAGATGACGAAGGAAAGATCTTGAAGCGTCCTATGCTTATGACAAAACTATCAGATGAGATCATCAATATGGTTGATATCGTAGGATATATGGAGACTGTTATAACTGAAGAAGGTGAAAAGAGAATCATACGTGTAGATTCTGCTTCAGATAAATACATTGCAAAGGATCGTACCGGACAACTCGGTAAAATCATTCCTCCTAACTTCTCGGAGATCATTGAAGCTTGTCAGGGTACAAAGACTTTCAAATGGTCAAATCCTAAAGCTGTAAAAGTAGAAGACACTACTGAAGAAGCTCCCTCAAAACCTGCTTCAAAGAAGTCTTCTGTTAAGGATAAGATTGCAGGTGCAAAGAAAGCAAAGGTCGAAGAGGTCGAAGAGGTTGAAGAAACTGAAGATGACGGATCAGATCCTAATGCTGTAGTAGAAGACACTACTCCTGATATTGGATAATAACTATATGTCTAAAACTATAACAGCTCCGGAAATGATTCCTTTCTACGGAGGAAAGGTAATGATAGAAAAAAAGAAGTGGGGTGATCACTATCGCTTCAAGCGTGTATGGGGAGATAAGAAGGACTCGATCCTCTTTGCTACCTCTATCACTAAAAACCTAGACAAGAGCCGTGCTCTCTTGCCGTGGGCAATAGGACTTGTAGGAACTCACATCACATCTACTCTTGAGAGTAACGGATCAGAGAGAAAGTATCATCGTGATGAAATTGTCCTACTCGTTCAGGAGGCTATGATGAAGCCGGAAGAAGCAAAGGTCAAAGGTGGATCTACAGGAGATATCATTCACAACTTCGCACAAGACTTCGCAAAGCATATCCTAGACGCAAAGAATAATCCTATGCCTTCGATTGATCATCTTGATGAAAATACAGATGATGAACACAGGAAAGCTATCAATGGTATCAATGCCTTTATGGACTGGTACAACTCTCGAAATGTTGAGTTCGTAGCTATGGAAGAAGTCGTATATTACAATTCACTTCTTTCAGGTGATTCAAAAGAAGGTGAGCCGGTGATCGAGTTCGGAGGTCTTATGGACTTACTCGCAAAGGTAAACGGCAAGCTTGGAGTATGGGACTATAAGACTGGTAAGGCGATCTACTCTGATCAAAGATATCAGAATGCCGGTTACTTCAAGGCTTACAATGCTAATCCAAAGTACGGAAAAGCTGTGTTCGGAGGAATACTAAACTTCGGAAAAGAAACAGGTGAGCTTGTGCTTGGTGAATATACTCTCGATGAGATATATCGAGACTATGAGTTCGGCTTCAAAGGACTTTATCTTGCAACTGTGCGAGAGAAGGAGCTTGAAGAAGAACGTGCAGAACTTAAAAAGAAGGAACTAATGAAGGAATAATCATATGAAAGTACTAGAACTATTTGCAGGTAGCAGGTCAATAGGTAAAGAAGCAGAAAAGAAAAACTTTCAAGTATTCTCTTCTGATATTGAACAATTCGGAGGTATTGATTATGTTATCGATATACTTAATTTTGATTATAAAAAAGTTCCTTTCATTCCTGATGTTATATGGGCTTCGCCTCCTTGTACTGGCTTTAGTGTAGCTTCAATCGGTACACATTGGGGGGGTGGATATCGTAAGTATGAGCCGAAGACAGATACAGCTCGACTCGGTATAGCTCTTGTAAAAAAGACTCTCGAGATAATCGAGTATTATAAAAAGAAGAATCCAAAACTCATCTTCTATGTTGAGAATCCTCGAGGAGTATTGAGGAAGTTAGGACTACTAGATCATATCAAGTGTCATCATACAGTTACATACTGTCAGTATGGAGATGACAGAATGAAGCCTACGGATATTTGGACAAATAATTCAAAATGGAGTCCGAAGAAAGTATGCAAAAACGGAGACAAGTGTCACGTATCAGCTCCACGAGGAAGTAAGACTGGTACTCAAGGAAAAAAGGGTGCATATGAAAGGTCAAAACTTCCTGAAGAATTGTGTAAGGAAGTATTATCAATGGTAAAATAATTATATAAAATATGGTAAACAAAGTAACATTACTCGGAAGACTAACACGAGACGCAGAACTAAAATCACTACCTAGTGGTGTTCCAGTCGCAAACTTCTCACTTGCTACAAATCGTGTATGGTATGATCAGCAAAAACAAAAACAGGAAGAGACAGAGTTTCATAACTGTCTAGCGTGGAATAAGACAGCAGAGAACATCGCAAAGTATACAAAGAAAGGACATCTTCTTTATGTAGAAGGTCGTCTCCAAACTCGAGCTTGGGACGATAAGACAACAGGTGAAAAGAAATATAGAACAGAGATCGTCGTTGAAGAGATGAAGCTTATGCCTAACAAGGATAGTGGATCTCACGATGACGGATCTGCTAGTGATGTGGACTTCGGTAGCTCTCCTTCGAAGCCTACTTCAAAACCAAAGGTCGAATCAAAAGGTTACGAAGGTGATCTTAATACTATCGACTACGGAGATACTAGCGTGAACGTAGACGATATTCCTTTCTAATATGGATATAAAATATCTTATTGACGGAGAAGAAATCAACGGCGAAAAGGAGCTTCGAGACTTCGCTATAAACTACTCTCCAAAAGGTAAATATGCTTTCAGGCAAGACTTCCGGCTTGCTAACGGTGCTCGTAATAAGCCGGTATCTGAATTACTAGATCTCCTAGAACAACAAGGAGCAGAAATACAAAGACTATGAAGCCGGAAAAACTCCGTCCAATGGTCGAAGCAATTCTGCGAGACTTTCCAAAGGCAAGAGATAGTGATCAATGGCTAACATTGAAGCTATGGGCTGTCTACTATCCTGATAGAATGAATGAAGAAAAGCTTGAAGAGGGATCTTCAGTTATTCCTAGAAAGTACGTCTTCCTAGAAGATATAATGGATCTACCACGAGAAGACAATGTGAAGCGTCTTCGAGCAAAGATCCAAAATGAAGAAGGAAAATATCTACCCACTACTCTCGAGGTAGCACTACAGAGGAGAATCGAAGAGAGTGTGTGGAGAAATTATGTAAACTACAACTAACTATGAATCACATTCCTACAGCACTCAATAATGAACTCAACGAAGATCCATTCTACAAGAAATGCTGTCTGTGGTTTCTAGGAGGGTGTGGAGGTCGCATAGAGAGACATCACAATCTGATCTATGCAGGGTGTCAGGTGCAAGCAAAGTTCTGTATCCTTCCGGCGTGTCACGATCATCACGATATGGCTCGCAAGACGGAGATCAAAGAACGCTTCGATTGGGTAATGCTTAATCGTGCTACCTTTCCGGAGATATTATCAATCAGTAAAGCGATCAACTATAAGGAAGTTAAGGATCGCTTGAATCTTAAGTTCGGAACATACAAATAAAATGAACATATTCAACATCATCATTCAAAAAGTTTCAGCTACTATCACGGTCATTATGCTTTCTTTTGGTTTCGCTTCGCCGGTGGTAAGTCCTCCGGTAGAAGTAGCTCCGGTTGAGAGTGTTGTCGTAGCAACGACAACAGTCGATATACCGGTAGCTACGCCTGTAGAGAAATCTTCAGGATCAGTTGTGGTTACTGCTGTAGTGCCTGAAGCTACTACAACAGTCGCAACAACAACAGCTACAACTACTCCGGTAGTAGTAGCAACAAGTACTCCGGTAGTCGTGCCGGTAGTACCTTTACCAGTAACTAATCAAGTAGCTCCTACAGTAGCTCCTCCTGTATTTATCTTTCAGATACAATCACAGCCTGAAGCTCCTGTAGCGAGTGCTCCTATTCAAATGGAAACACTATACAAAATTACAAAGGGTGATGTGCCTGTGCTAGATGACGCAAACGAAGAAGCAATTCGTGTATTCGCAGAAGATCTTAATGATCAAATAAACTGGAAGAAGCAGATGAGAACTATCAAGCTCTTCCCTGTAAACGAGGAAGACAATCATAGTGTCGCTAATGCTCTTTCATCAAATGGCTACTCCCTTACTCAAAAGTAGCGAAGGGGAGATTCAGAATGTTATCTGTGAGTATCTCGAGATGAAGAGAAGATTCTTCTTTCGTCTCAACAACATTCCTGCATTCAATCGAGGTGCAAATGGAAGCGTGACGATGAGACGTCTTCCGAAGTTCACTCCTCGTGGACTGCCTGATATCATCGTGGTTGCGGGAGGACAATTCATCGCTCTTGAGGTGAAGTCCGCTATTGGTAAACAATCTCCGGATCAGAAGATAATCCAGTCGGATATCGAAAAGCACGGAGGTAGATATTATCTTGTGAGAAGTGTCGATGACGTAATCAATATAGGCTTATGAAAGAAAATACTCGTATCTATTGGGAGTATGATCATCACCTGAATCGAAAAAGTGTAGTGAGAAGAAGAAAGCACGGTATATTCTACCGGATACTAAAACAAACAGAACGGTATCATCACGTAGTAATGGCTCTCGTGCAATTCGATGATAACGGCGGTACGTCTCGTGTTCCCTTAAGTGAACTTCGTGAAGAATCAACTCTATGCTAAAAAAAAGAACAGATCCATATTACAAAAAGCCGGTGAAGAAAATAGATCGCACAAGATCAAAGACTTCACAGATCTATATCACAGATACAAAAGACTTTTCTGCTACTATCGAAATGGTAAACGGAAAGAAAACTCTCGCTATCTCACATCGCAACTGGTACGATACTCAAATCAACAAGTTCAATGTAGGTGACAAAGTTTCTCTCTATGTTTCATCTCGTCGTCCAAAGCGATCAGAAGCACAGAATCGCTACTATTGGGGAGTCTATCTTCCTCTCATTGCAAATGAGACAGGAGAAAGAGATCTCGATAGGCTTCATCGCTTATTCACAGGAATGTTTCTTACTACTGGAATAGAGCTTGTTCTAGGTAAGCAGGTCAGGATCACAAGAAGCACTACTGCTCTCTCAAAGAACGACTTCGCAGAATACATTATGGCTATCGAAGCGGAAACAGGTATACAAGCTCCTCCTACACAGGAGTATCCGGAGGCTGAAGCACAAGCAACAAGAAAGCAAACTTATCCACAGACAAAAACTTCCTAAAATGGTATACTCAAGGTATATAAAGGTAAGTAATAAATAACAACTAACTCAACAATATGTCAAATCTTTTTCAGTTCATTATGTATCTAATCTTCGGTAAGCATTGGATTAAGTACGATATGGTACAGGGCTATAAAATGGCTCTCTTCGTAAACGAAGCAGAAATAGAAATGCACAAAGGAAAGATTCAGGAAGCTACTGATCGTCAGAAGAAGTTAGAAGAAGAACTTGCTGTGCTTCAGGAATCACCTCTAGCAGATCCTCTCACATTACTCGCTCCTGAACTCCACGAAGACAAACGTGAAGTTCAAAAAATGGAATACAAGATCAAGCAAGAACGTGCTGATCAGATTCAACTATTCAAGAATCGTATTCATAGTGCTGTACAAGACGTTCAACTCTTTGACGGCGAACTTCAGAAGATCTACTCAATCACCTACACAGCTAGGAGAAAGTATGATTTTATGAAGAATTACAAAGTTAAGCGTACCTACGCAGACGACAATAAATAATTTATGAATAAAGTTACATCAAAAAAGAAGCCTGAATTGCTCAACGTCGATGACTCGAATGTTGTAGCAACAGCTCTCTTCAAGTTTAAGAAGCTTTTTATGGACGAGACTCTAGTATGGGCTCTACAGGTAGAGCTCCGGACTACTCTTCCACAAAGCTATCGTGAGTATGATTTCAAGTTCTCTCTCAATGAAGATCCTTACAAGATGAGAATCAAGGATCTTGAGAAGAGAAAAGAAGATATCAAAGCAGACGCACAAGGAGATCTATTCCCTTCAGAGGGAGCAAAGAAGACACAGTTGAAGAATATCGACGCAGAAATTGCAGAGATAGAAGCAGAGCTATCACAGGCTCAAGACGAGACTCCGGTTATCGAGTTCGCAGGAGTTATCAATAAGCTTGAGTACAAGAACGGCAATACTATCGTAGTGTTCTCTGTTCCTGCTTCAAGTGTGAATGAACTCAACACAAACAGGTCGATATTCGCTAACTACAAGCTCGAGCTTATTCGAGAATAATATGTCATCACTCAACCCTGAAAAACAAAAAGCAATGGCTAATCCTGATTGTGAAATGTGTGAAGGATCAGGAATAGTGGAAGAAGGGGAGTTCGATGATATTCGAGATGTACCTTGTCCCTGTACTCTCGAGCAAGAGCCGGCAGACTTTACCGGTGCTACAGAAGGGGATCGATAATCATATGAGCTACGATATCGAAGACTATTACAAACCTCTCAATCAAAGATCTCGTCCTACACAGGAAGAACTTGATAGAGAGATAGCTCGCAAACTTAATCAATAATTTATGGAAATAATAACTTTTGCAATCATATCAATCATACTACTCATTATCATCTTAAGAGTAGACTCTCAAAACAAAGCACGTTTTGTTTCCCTTAAAGGAAGAGTTAGTTCAATGGACGAACATCTACACGATCTTATCGAAGATCTAAAGGATACAAACAAAGAAAGCTTCGACTGGTATCTCTCTCTAATGGGATACAAGCGTATAGACGTCAATCACAGAGAAGGTCTAGTTCTCGCAGAAGACATCGAAGGTAATATATTTATCGCAGAGAGATTCACTTCTCCTCTAGTGTTCGTTCCGGTTAAGGAAAAGAAGATCAAGAATGGTACAAGACAGGTCGAATATGCAGGTAAGATGTTAGAGTTCGAGTCACAGGAAGCTAAAGAGTTCTAATTCTAATTTATAAAATAAACTATCAATATAAAAACACTATGAATCCATTCAACAATAAACCTCCAAAGATAATGACTCCTGAAGAAATGCAGGCAAAGAGAGATCTCGACGCAAAGCCTTTTTCAGAAATAACAGATTCTCAAAAGATTGATCGCCTTGTCGAATATATAGAAAATCTATTCAATGGTCAGGGATATCAAGGTCGTACTCTTAATGAAGTACAAACAAAGCTCCGTATGTTATCAAAGCATAGTCATAATGAAGGAAAGCTTGTAGTAGATCTTGAAACAGTTCAGAACAATCACGGAGGTAGTGGTGTAGCTACAATGGGAAGAACTCTACCTTCTTTGAGATAAAGAAAGTAGTATACTTATCTCAATGGCTAAACGATCAGCAAAACAAGAATCAGAACTACAAAAGCTTCTAAACAAATTGAAGCCTGCACAAGTACGATTCACATATCTCTATATGGGAGCAGAAGACGGTAAGTGTTACAACAATGCAACACTATCATACTTACGTGCTTATGGGATAGAAACATCAACTCAAAAGCAAGCAGACGGAAAGTATACAAGCGAATATCTCAATGCTAAATCACGAGGATATGAGCTAGTTACAAAGAGTGACATTCAAAAGCTTCGCAACTGTATTCTTGATGAGATAGGAGTAGACACTGAATGGATCAAGAGACGCTATGCAGATATAGCTACACAGAATAAGAATCTACCTCTTGCTCTAGCTTCTACTGATCGACTTGCAAAGATCACAGGAGTAGTTGTAGACGACACAAAGAAGGTAGATATTCCACAACTTACAGAACTAGGGAACACTATCAAATTATTACTAACGCCGGTATCAAAGAAATAGATATGTATAAAATAATCATCAACTGTAGAAAAGTAGACTATCCGAATAGCACAGCTACATACGGAGATATTGTTCATCGTGCAGGATATAATCCTTATGCTGTTCTAACTGTTACTTGGCTAGATCAAGAAACTGATCGAGGAGGATCTCTTACTAAAGGAGAAAGTTGTTTAGTAAAAGAAGGAATGATCTTCAATGTTTCTCATACTGGTAATTCTTAATGAAAACAAAACCTCTCAATCAAACTATAGATGATCTCGTCAGATACTTGTACTACATCAAGGACGCTTCTAAACCTCTCGAGAAGGATCAGAAGGAGGAGCTTGCAAATATCATCAGACATTTTCTTTTTCTACTCATCTGTGTAAAGAAAGCTACAAGTCTCGGATCTGTTAGTTATACATTTTTTGAAAAGAAGAAATGAAAATAGTTATTGATAAGATGATCTCGAAGAACATCTATAAACTCGAGGCAATAGGTGAATGGTATAAACCAAAAGGTTTCGATCTATCGATGACTAATATTGATAATGCTCCACAAAAGATATCGGTCAATCTTATCTTTGGGAAATATGCAGAGTTCAAGCGTATGATACTAGAACACTTTGGAGAAAAGCTTGATCACGATGATTGTAATGCTATGTGTGTACAGTTGAAAGATAAAGAAGGTAAGACTTGTAACTTTATTCTTATTCAAAAAAATGACTGGACTGCTGAAGACTATGGAACACTATGTCACGAGCTTCATCATCTCACTCACTTTGCTCTCACAGAGAAAGGGGTGAGTTATGGAGAAGGAGGTGAAGAAGTCTACGCTTATCTTCAAGGTTACTTTATGGAAATGGTAGTAAGAGCTTTCGTCGAGCTACATAAGGCTACTAAAAAGAAAAAGTAATGCCTTTACCTGCTCATATAGAACTAAAGCGTATCAACGGAGCAAGAGTTCCTTCGAAGCCTTGCGAGAACTGCGGAGGTACTATGAAGAATGTTCACGTACTCCGTCGATTCTGTGGTAGTAGATGTCAGGGACAACATATTGTCAAACAGAAGAAGAGTCAGTTATTTTCACTACTAAAAAAATGAAAGAAGGAGAAGAAGTAATCCATAACAATAGGAAGATCTATCTCAATATGTGGGGTGAGTACTGTGTATGTCATCTATGGGGAGGAATGGTGGCTTACAATGCAGGCTTCGATTCACAAGAGAAAGCAATGATCTATATCGACATCATCACAAAGCGTCACGATCTTCGAAAGGAAGAGTTTCAAAAGATTGCTGATGAAGTGAAAAGGTGTATAGCACAGCTTGATTCACAAAATAAGACGCTATACTTAAAGAGGAGTTTTCATTTCAATAAGTAGGAGAATGATATGTGGCGATTCAGTTGGTTTGTTGGTTGGTACTATGTACCTATCAAGCGAGTCGTGATCTACGTTGATTTCAAAAAGAGAATTATAGAAAGGGGGAGCTAATGTATGGCGGAGACTATCACGTAGAACGTGAATACCTTTATCATTTTTGCTCCTCTTGTGAGAAAGTGATTGAAGGAGAAGTTTTTATAAACTTTGTAGCTAATGTGAAATATCATTACCACTACGAATGCTACAAACTCGAAATCGAAATGCTGAAGAAAGGAGGTGATCCGATCTAGCAACTCTCCATAAGTCCGTGAACACTCCACGTGTATCTTGGGATAGGAGACGCTTACGCCACGAGAGCAGAGTCTCTCGTACTCTACCGGTAGCAATACCGGTAGTTTCTTTTGTAAAGGTGGATAACCATATTCGCCTACTGGTGAAAATGGTATACTGTGTATATCAATAAATGCCTTATCATCTTAAAAAAGTAGGAAAGAAGTTCAAGATCATTCGTGATGAAGACGGAGTAGTCGTAGGTACTTCACTCTCAAAGGCTAAAGCTCTTCGCTCGATAGGTTATCGAGAAGACGCTATACGCAAGAAAGAAAGAGCTACAAAGAATCACGGTACTAGAAAGGTCGTAAAAGTTTTATAAATAATTAACATTCAAACATTATGCTAGAAGTACAACAAGAAGATCTTACAGTAGAGCAGAAAGAAGCTCTTGATAAGACACTCGACGAAGTAGTGAGTATCGTAGTAGTACATAAGCCTACACTTGAGAATGCCGGTAAAGATGTTATGACTCGTCACATCACAGCATTCGCTAAAGCTGTAGTTCAATCATTCAAAGAAAGATTCCCTGACACTCCCTGTGAAGAGAGTGACTTTGCTATTGTAAAAGTAAACTTTGAGACTCGTAACATTGCTATCCTGAATATAGGATAAATTGTCAAGTTATTCACAGGAGAAAGCACACAATCCGTAGTAAAATAGAGAATGAAGGTAGATAAGCATAAGTCTCTTCATATGTCCTCGCATACAATGAAAGCTTATCTATCAATATAGCGGATTGGTGCAATGGTAGCACGTAAGATTCATTCTCTTGAGACAATCGTTCGATTCGATTATCCGCAACAAATAATAAAAACAAATTATGAATAACGATCCAGTATTTCAAATAGGTGTAGTAGATGATACTCGTGATGAAGTAGAAAAGCTTTCAGACTTCAAACAGAGTGAACTTGTTTCTGCTTTCGTAGCTCCTGTATGGAAAGAGAAGACACTAGATCAATGTCGTAACTTCCCTATCTTCAATCAGGACGGATCAGGCTCTTGTGTAGCACAGACTATGGCGAAGTTACTCGGTATCAATTACTACAATGATAATGGTACATACGTTCACTTCTCGGCTACTCACATCTATCAAAGACGTGCTAACAAGCCTTCTGCCGGTATGGGGGGTATAGATGTCTTCGAGATTGCTCGTAAAGGAGTTACTCTCGAGGAGCTTGTTCCTTCACAGAATATGAGTGATACAGCTATGGACTCTACAGAGATAGCTTCATACAAGCAACAGGTAGGAGAGATCTTCAAGTCAGGCAACTATATCTTCCTTAATAACGGAGATATTGATCAGATCGCTTCCACTATCGAGGCTACAAAGAAAGGAGTTATGATATGGATCTTCGCACAGTTCGATGAATGGACTGAAGCTCCTAGTATCATCAATCCTTATCTAACGAAAGAAAATGCTCCTATACGTCACAGTATCGCCGTAGTTGATTATATGCTCTACAATGGTAAGAAAGCACTCGTTATAGAGGATTCGTGGGGTGTAGGCTATGGTAAGGGCGGTAGAAGAATCATTACAGAGGACTTCTTCAAGGCTCGTAACTACTTTGCAGGTTATGTTGTGAACTTCAAGTTCGGAGAGGTTGCTGTTCCAGTAGAGGAGAAGCCTTACTTCTTCAATATGAATATGCAATTCGTAGAAAGTGATAATGATCTACTTCATAGTGATCAGAAAGCAGAAGTGATTCAACTTCAAAAGGTATTACAGAAGCAGGGATACTTCCCTAGTAATGTGGACTGTACCGGTTACTATGGAGCTATAACTGCTAAAGCGGTACTTGCATATCAGATTGCTAATCGTATCGATGATATTGATACGCTTAAAAAACTAAAGGGACACTACTTCGGTGGTAAGTCTCGTGATTTTATAAATAAAACTAATAAATAAAACTATGAGCTTACTCGATAAATTGGGTATCGACACACTAAAAAGAAAGAAGACTGCTCCGGTCTTCTCAAGTTACTTACAAAAGCAAGAGTTCTTAAAAGCACAAGCGAAGAAAGCTCGTACTGAAAGAGATCTTAAGACAGCTAACATTAAGACGCCTATACTTGTGCGTAATTGTCCTATCTGTGAGAAGCCTATGAATGTTCCAAAGGGAACTATTCAGCATTGTCACTCTGAATGTAAGCCTCGTTATAAACGTGCTGTTCGTAGACTAGCAAAACAATAATGAGATCAACACGCTTTCCACGAGAATACAGGTTATATCTTCCTGATGAGGAAGTGAAAGATGAAGAAGGTAATGTCATCTCAAGAGGTGCTTTCATTGACGGTGAAGAGATCACGAACAGAGGATTCACTCTTACAGCAGACGGTCTTCCTTACTTCAGCAAAGCTCCTTTCGATTGTGTGATCTTATGGTGGACTGGATTCCACGATAAGAACAGAGTGAAGGTATACGAAGGAGATATCTGCAAGATGTTCCTATCGAGTGGCTTCGGATCAATGATCGAGTCGCTAGGTATAATGGCTTGGGATAATGTGAATCATCGTTTCATTCTTAATATGGGAGCTCAAGAAGGTGGTAAGGTCTATGACGCTGTTGATACAGAGCGTATCGGTCACGAGATAACTCACCCTGAACTTCTAGCAAAGATTTTAGAAAAAGCTAAAATAATAACTACATAATGGACGGAACAAAAGAAACAGGAAAAGTTGTGGAAGCTCTACCGGCACTCAAGTTTCGAGTAGAGTTCGAGGACGGTAGAATTATGTTCTGTTATCTAGCAGGAAAATTACATAAGAACTTTATTCGTGTAGTAGTTGGAGACTCTGTGGAAGTAGTCGTTCCAGATCAAGGAGAAATCGGACGTATAGTTCGAAGACATCGCACTTAATGGCTAGACTTGCGAAATCCCTCAAAGCTCCGGAGCAAGGATACGGACACAGAGATTATCGCTCTCCTAAAGCTCGTAACTGGCGAGATCGTGTACAGATACTCAAAGCAAAGAATTACAAGGAGAAGATTGCAAAGAGAAATGAAAGGGAGTTAGAAGTCGAGCAGGTTAAGGAAGAAGTACGAAATAAAAAACATAAACACAATGACTCAAGAATATGATCCTATAAAGATAAGAGATATGGTCGCTTCAATGTACAAGAATGAAGACGGCTCTCCTGTTATGTTAAGTCCTACACAGGTGGAGATCTTCACGTCTATTGCTATGAGACTTCACCCTCGTATCCATTGTGAAACATTCACTCGCTTCGGTAAGTCACGAACTACGGCTCTAGCTGTACTTACTCGTGTAGCTACCTATCCGGAGAAGTGGGCTATTGTTGCAGGTACTAAAGACAAGGCGAAGATCATTATGAACTATGTGAACGCTCACATCTTCGACAATGAGTTTACTGCTTCACGTTTCAGAATGGAGAAAGGAGATAGTGCAGAATCAATCAAGCGTCATAGAAATAAGAATCACATTACTTTTGATACTGGTAACGGACTGATGAGTGAACTCTTTATCTGTTCAGCAAAGGAAGCTCTCGGATATGGAGCTCCTAACATTGTAGAAGACGAATCAGCTCTTATCGATGATAACGATCACTCACTCGTGATGAGAATGCTCGGAGATAATCCTCACGATAACTTCTTGTTCAAGATCGGAAATCCTTTCAATAGAAATCACTTCTTGAAGTCACGACAAGATCCGGACTATCACAAGATCCTTGTTGATTGCTATCAAGGTCTACACGAAGGAAGAATCAATCAGGCTACTATCGACGAGAACAGTAAGTATTCTTTCTTCAAAGTTCTCTATGAATGTAAGTTCCCTACGGCTGAAGAAGTAGATGAGGAAGGTTGGAGCTATCTTCTTACAGAGCAGGATATCGATAATGCAAAAGCACGGTGGGTATCTGCTGTACCTACTGGAATGAAGAAGCTAGGTAACGACGTTGCTCGAGGTGGTCGTAACTTCAACGTATGGGCTCTACGTGACGACACAAAGGCTACTATCATCGCAAAGGATCACGAGAATAACCTGATGAACGTAGCAGGTAAGAATATCAACTTCTCAAAAGAGCATAGAGTAGTAGACGGTAATGTCTTTATCGACGATACAGGTGTAGGAGGTGGAGTAACTGACAAGATGTTAGAAGAAGGATATCACCCTGTAGCTGTACAGCTAGGATCAAAGGCTACTGAACTCGTGAAGAGGTATAATCCAAAGACTAACAAGGACGAGGAAATGCCGGCGTATGTGAATATGAGAGCTCAACTCTACGCAGGAAAGAAAGGTCTTCAGTACTGGATCAAACACGTAGGAGCTCTTGATCCGGCTGTGGACTGGTCAGAGTTACTTCGTATCCGTTACAAGAAGAATGGATCAGGACTTACAATGATCGAGCCTAAAGAAAAGATGAGAGAGAGAGGAGAAGAATCTCCGGACGAGGCTGACGCTATTATGCTTACATTCGCAGAAAGTGGAGCTGTTACGAAAGTAGACTTCAAGCCTGTTGATCCAAAGATGATTCTTGATCAAGGAGGTCGTAATGCTGGAGGTGTAGGTTGGGGTATCTAGTTGTGCACAGTTATACACTTGCAAATAAAAAAAGTGCTATACTTAATTCATTATCATAGGAGCATAATTTTTATAAATAAAAATCTTGAATGGATCTCAAAGAAACAAACGTCGAATCACCTGTTGCTAAGGAATGGAGTGCTGAAGACGAACTCGATCTCCGTGTTCAGAAATATCGAGAAGGAGCATATGCTCATCAAGAACGTCGTCATCAAGACTGGCGTGAAATCTATGGCTTATATCGTGACAATGTAGTCACTAATCGTCTTACTCAAAGGCAATCCGTGAATGTCCCTCTTATGAAGGAATCTATTCGTACGATGATCTCAAAGACTGATGAGTTTACTGATATCTATTTTGAATCACTCTCCGGTGATAAACAAAAGGAAATCTTCTTGAATGAATACTGGAAGTATTACTACAAGGAAGACAAGCTAGAACTTAAAGATATTGTTGATAAGAAGCAAGTAGGACTCTATGGTCGCTCCATAATGAAGCTTAATCTCTTTGATGGTCGTCCTACTGCTGAAGTACTAGAGCCGTATGACTGGCTCTGTGATCGCTATGCTGATCCTGCTGATATCGAGAATACAGCAATGTATCAGGCTCACATCAATATCTTCAAGTCTATCTCTGACATTGAAGCTAATCCTATCTATAACGCTGACAAGGTAAGTGAACTACGCACGAAGTATGCTGACGCTATGGGACTTATCACTTCAGAGGAGAATGCAAAGGCAATGGTCGCAAAGAATGAGCGTATGCAAGATCTAGGATTGAATGATATCAATAATCCTGAAGTTGGTCAGACTTATGTAGAGCTAAACGAGCACTATATCAAGCTATGGGACGATGAAACGAATCGCCTTGTGCTTAATATCAGAATCACAGCAGATACTATTACCCTTATGAGCAAGCCTCTTGAGGATCTTTTCGGTATAAACTTCTTCCCTTTCGTAACGTGGGCTGATGATATTGAAAAGACTGATATATGGTCGGACGGAATGGGAGATGTTGTAAAGACTCCTAATAAGATCTTGAACTCTTTCTTCTCTTCAATGATCGAGAATCGTACACTTCGAAACTTCGGTATGCACTTCTACGACGCTACAGCTTCAGATAAATGGATTCCACAGACATATGATCCTGTTCCTTTTGGTTGGTATCCTACAGCCGGAGATCCTAATAAGACTACAAAGCAAGTAGATATTCCTGATCTCTCTGAATCTATGGACGAGATGAACTTCATTATCGGTATGGTAGAGCGTGCTACAGCCTCTACAGCGACAGAGAAAGGGGTACAGGAGAAGGGAGACGTAACACTTGGACAAGTAAAGCTTATGCTCGCAAATAGTAATCAGCGTATTACTTCTATAGCGAAGTTCTACCGTCTTGCTCGTATTGAGTTCGGTGATAAATGGTACAAGTTCCTTATGGCTAATGAGAAATGGATCAAGCCTGTAGAACTCTACAAGAAATCATCTAAAGGAAAGTACTTCAAGGAGACTGTAAAAACTTCAGACTGGAAAGATGAGCAAGGCTATGTATGTAAGGTAGTGTCGTCTTCAGAACGTGATCAGAAGAACATCGAGCAAGTACAGAAAATGCAAGCTGTCTCGAATATGTTCCCTAACAACTTACCTCTAAAGAATATCTTGAAGAAGCGTGCTCTTGATCTCGTAGAACTATCACCGGAAGAGATCAAGGAGGTTATGGATTTCGAGGAACAGAATCCTACACCTACAGATCCTAATGCGGTATCCACAGAAAAGCCTACACTACCGGCAACTGTAACCGCATAGGTGCTATACTTAATTTATAAATACAATGTTCGACGAACTACTAGAAAAAGCAGGAATCACAAGAGAGAAAATGAATGCTGAAGAGCGTGAAACTCTTGAGCGTTGGGCTAAACAACTCTCCGTCAAACAACTTACTCCTATCGAAGTTAAGGAATACATTGATCAGATGATCAAAGCTGTAGAAAAAGAGCTTGCCGGATATGAGACTCCTGAATCTTTTGTAGCTTATCTATTCAGAGGAAAAAGAATGATCTACGTGAAAGCTCGCCTCTATAACTACCTTATGCTTCGAGACTTCTTGACTGCTCCGGAGAAAGCGAGAGCCTTCGTCGAAAAGCATATTACTAATCTAAAATAAGACTAATGAAAAAAACTGTAAAAAAAGTTAAAGTTTCAAAGAAGAAGGTTGTTAAAAACCCTATGGACGAGTCAAAGAAACACGAGATGAGAAAAGGAGACAAGAAGCAAGATATGAAAGAAATGTCTCCACAAAAAAAGATGATGATGAAACAGATGATGAAGGTTAAGAAGTAATCATCATCAGGTCGGCTTTACAAAAACTAACACCAAAAAAATGGACAAACTATCACAAGAAACATTCGACGCTATCATTGAAATGGATAAGGATTCTCTTACTGAAGATCAGCTTGCCTTCTTAATGGCTCGACGTCCTTATATGAACGATGTACAGCGTACTCGTTTTGCAAAGGAAATCAAGCTTCACGAAGACGGAAAGCTTTTCGCTCCAAAGGGAGACGCCGAATCTGATGAAGATGAAGCTCCGGTTGCGAAGAAGAAGGTTGCGAAGACAAAGTAGTTTACTTATAAAGTTTCATAATCACGCCAAACCCTCCTAGCTAGGACGGCGAAACAAAGCAAATGAAAATAGAAGATGTAAAAATCACGGCTGATAAGCCGAAAGAGCAAACTCCGGATCTCAATGAGGACGGAACGCCAAAAGTACCAGTCGTAGATCCGGCACTTGAAGAAAAGGATCTCGAAGAAGATGACGTAGAAGATGAGGAACTCGACGAAGAAGAAGTCGATGATGAAAAGGAAGAAGATGACGAAGAGGAAGATGAGGAAGCTCCGGCTGATCCAGTTCCTCCGGTAGTCACTCCAAAGCCTGAAGTTCCTCCGGTTGATTACAGGAAGAAGTTCTCGGAATCAACTCGTCGCAATCAAATTGTAGAATCGAAGTTCGTCGAGCTACAGAAAGTTCTAGGGGATATTACTAAACAAGAGATCCCTACTGATCAAGAGATGACTGCCGTAGATCCGGATTGGGAATACAGATCTGACTATGAGAAGAATCAAGCGTTAAAACTTGTAGTACTCGAACGTAGACAGAATCTTATCTTCAATACCGTCGGAAGTATCAGTAAAGAATCAGAGTTCGCAGAGAAGATTCACACGTTCATAGAAAGTTCACCTGATCTCAAAGGAAAGGAAGAAAAGTTTTACGACTTCGCTACTGATCCAAAGAATCAAGGTGCTTCGCCTGAAGTTTTACTTAAGGCATTCTTATATGAAGTTAAAGATGACGCTCCTGTAGTTCCGGTTACTACTGATCCTAAACCAAAAGTTAGTGAGAAAGCTCCACGATTGAATACATCAACTCCACAAGGAGGAACGCCGAAGCCTAAAAAGGAAGGAGCGTATAGCGATGAAGAAATCAAGGTGATTCGCACAACAGATCACAAGAAGTACAACAAGCTTGTACGAGAAGGTAAGATCTAGTTTTCAGGAAAGTATCTCTTGGCTAACTTAACTACTTAAAAGCCAATGGCTAATTTCGGAACAAACGTAGGTGAGAAGTTCGCAAAGAATGTACTCGGTGTATTCTTTCAGCGATCTATCGCCGTAGATATTACTAACCAAGACTACGAAGGTGAAATCAAAGGAGGCGGTGCAGATCGTCTTAATGTTCTCACTTTCTCTGCTCTTTCTCTTAAGGACTACACAGGATCAGCTATGTCTGTTGATACTCCTTCAGAATCAGAAGCACAGCTCGTAGTGAATCAAAAGAAGGCATACTACTTCCAAATCGAAAGTTTTGCGAAGTTCAGTTCATATGTGAATGATCCACAATCTTCACTTATTGATACAGCCGGCAAGACTCTTGCTCGTACTGTAGACGCTTTCGTTCTTGCACTTCACGGAGACGTGGCGTCAGGAAATCGTGTAGGTACTGACTACACAACTGGTACTGTAACTGTAGACGTTACAACTGGTGCTGTTACTGGATCAGGTACTACCTTTACTTCGGCAATGGTAGGTCTTGGTTTCAAGGCAACAGGTCACACAGTATGGTACAGAGTTAAGACTTACTCTTCAACAACAGCGATTGTTATTGAAGACGATCTTGATGATGTAACTTCTGCTTATACAGGAGGTGCAATCGGTGCAGGTGCTACTTATACAATCGAAGCTAATACTGCGATCACAGTATCAAAGACTACAATCTTTGATTACATCATTGATCTTAAGACAAAGCTCGATGAAGATAGTATTCCTGCGGAGGATCGTTGGTTCGTAGCTCCGGCTATCGTTGCTAACCTTCTTCTTAAGAGTTCACAACTTCAAACTGCTGTAGATACAGCATATGAGAATGTGATTATGAAGGGTATTCTTGGTTATGTTGGAGGCTTCAAAGTTTACTCAAATGAACAAGTTGCCGGTAACAACACTACTGGATACAAGTGTCTAGCAGGTCATAAGTCATTTATCACAATGGCTATGGCGTTCACAGAATCAGGCGTAGAAGACTTCATCGGAGGCTTCGGTCAGAACTTCAAAGGACTTAACTGCTACGGTGCGAAGGTTGCAGACGAAAGACGTAAGGCAGGTGCTTACCTCTTTGCAAAGGTCTAACAGCCTTTTAAGATCATCTCGATCTTACTCACTCATCTTCTTCGGAAGATGTGTGCGATAAGGTCGAAGATATTTACTAAACAACTAATCACTTCTTCAATGAAACAAGACACAATCGTAAAGATGAATGGTGCAGACAGAGCAGAAATTGAAGCTCGTCGTGGAATTGTGAGAGATGAAGACGGCAAAATTGTCCGCTCAAAGGAGTGGAAAGTTGCTAGAGCTAAATCTCTTCAAGAGAAGCTAGATGATTTTGCTAGACGTACAAAAAACATAAAAGCAGAACTCAAGAGTCTCGGTGCATAGGTCGTTATTATTCAAAACTAATCTCTATACTTAAATGGCTGACGTAATTTACAACTCATTCAAGAAAAAGATAATGGACGGATCAATCGATCTCGATACTGATACTATCAAGGTCGCTCTTGTTACTTCTACATATACTCCTGATCAGGACGTTCACGATTTCTTTGATGATGTTACAAACGAAGTGGTGGGTACTGGTTATACCGCAGGAGGAGCTTCACTTGCAAACAAAGCTGTAACTGCTGATAACACGGACAATGAAGGTGTCTTTGACGCTGACGATGTTGCGTGGACTACCTCAACAATCACAGCTCGTGGTGCTGTTATCTATAAGTCTACTGGTACAGCTTCGACATCACCTCTTATCTGTTACCTAGATTTTGGATCTGATAAGATCTCCACAGCAGGTACATTCACGATATCGTGGAATGCTGAAGGAATACTTAATCTCAACTAATCTTGTGAGTTCACCTCGTCTCTTTATAGGGACGGTGATGAGCTTGTAAGCTCAAAATATAGATGATAACAAAAGAACTGCTAAAAAATAAAAATACGCAAGAGAAACATCATATTAAAACTGATGAGCATTGCACGACTAAACCATTCAACTTTTCAATGAATGGCTTTCAGATCAAGGTGAAGGAAATATCAAAAGAAGTGACAGGAAAAGAAACAGGACTTCTTAAAGTAGTAGTAGAAGCAAAGAAAAATGGTGTACCTGTTTTTATCGACAATCCTCTCTACTTTTTCAATCCTCCTGTAATGGTAAGAGACGGAACGACTACAACTGTATTAGTGCCGGAAGATCTAGGAGGAGGAACTACAGAAGTGCATAATTATAAGGTCGATGTTAAAGAATCTCTCAAAAATATCATTTTTGATACTGTTCGACTAACTCATAAAGAAATCTAATGTCTACCCTAACAGCATATCCAGACGCAGGAACAGGAGCAACAACAGTTGATGGTTTTGTTACATCAGGATACCAATCAACAATTGGTGCAGCACACGCAGTTACTACAGGTGATGGGGCTTCAGCGGTATCTCCTTATACTCCTAAATGTGTACTTGTTAGAGCATTACACAATGGTTCAGGTTTTTATCTTGGTCGTGCGTTCTTTCTTTTTGATACTGCTGCCATAGATGATGTAGCCACAATTTCAGCTGCGGTTCTTTCTCTATTTGGTGATAGTTTTGCTTATGTAAATAATACTTCTTCTACAGTTGAAATTGTTGCGACTAATCCTGCAAGTAGTAATAATTTAGTAGCAGGTGACTTTGGTAATGTATCTTTCACATCTTTTGCATCTGTTTCTCACGGAAGTTTGAGCCAATCTGCTTATAATGATTTCACATTAAACGCAAGTGGTATCGCTAATATTTCTAAAACAGGAATATCAAAGTTTGGTGCAGTTTCAGGACTTGACTTAAATCAAACAAACTTTGGAAGTGTACAAGATAACATTATGGCTTTCCTAGAAGCTGACTATACTGGTACAGCTAACGATCCTAAACTTGTAGTCACCTACTCTACTTCTACAGATGTAACAGTATCAGCAACAGTCCTTTCAGCAACATTCACAATTCCTGCTTATACAGTTACAGCAATAAGAAATGTAACTATTTCTCCTACCGCACAGACAGCTACTTTTAGTGTGCAAAGTGCTACAGAAATAATTGACGAATACTATAGTCCTCCACAGCCTTTTACTGCAACATTCTCAATCCCTACATACACAGTAACTATTGCTGATGTTATTATTCAACCTTCTGTGCAAGTATGTACTTTCACGATCCCTACATACACTCCTGATGTAACAGCTAATCCTACTATCTCTCCTAGTGTACAAGTGTGTACTTTTACAATACCTTCCTACACCGTAGATGTAGTCTCAAATATCACCATATCTCCTTCAGTTTTGACAGCAACATTTTCAATCTTGACATATACTGCACTAGGGGACTATTGGGAAGAGAAGTTCGCTCAACCTGCGACATCGTGGAGCGACAAAATAGCTCAACCTAGTACAACTTGGAATAATAAATACTAATCAATAAATGGCTACACTAAAACAAGAATCAATCAATCAGTTCGAAGGATTCGGAAACGATAACAAACTTACTCGTGGAGAGTATTACCGTTCTTCAGGATTCACAAAATCACAGAATGGTATTCGTACTGGTGGATTCTTGGGACATCTTATGAATAGCTATACCTTAACCGATCTAGGTAATGCTACTCCTATATCACTCGCTTATGCTCGAGCTTTTGCTGTAGCTACACAAACACCTTCTAACTATCTATTTTGTTCAGACGCTAACGGAGGGATACTCCAATCACAGCAAGGATCAGTTGCCGGAGAATATGCTCATCGTGGAATGGTAAATAACCACGTCTATTTTGGTCATCTTATAACTGATCCAAAAGGAAGACTTCTTTATCATCAAGATCGTTATCTTGGAATGTTCGACGGAACAGGTGCAACGACTAACTATATAACTGGAACAGTAACCGTTACTAATGGATCTACTGCTGTCGTAGGATCAGGAACAACTTTCACAGCCGGAATGGTAGGTAAAGCTTTTCGTATAGCAGGAGATACGAAGTTCTATCTTGTTGCAACATATACTGACGCTACTCATATCACTATCAATACTTACACAGGCACAACCGGATCAGGAAAGTCTTATGTTATCAATACTCAATGGGACGATTCGTGGAAAGACTTCGGAGCTTCAGTAACTCTACCTAATGGAGATTCTCCAAAGTGTCCTATGGATATCTATGAAGATACAGTAATCTTCGGACGAGGTAGTGTTATTACTACTCTCAATGTGCTTACTGATACAGTTACTACAGACGCCTCTCCTTCACTCTCTCTTCCGGCAGGATATTCAATCGAGCATATTGTTTCAAACTCAAACGGAATACTTATTGCCGGCAATGTTAGAAGTAAAGGTTTCGTTCTTCTATGGGATAATCTTTCAGATCGTGCAATCGCTCCGTGGATATGGTTTCCGGACAGTATCCTTTCAGTATGTAAAAGTGGCTCTGACTGGATAATTACTACAACAAAAGGATTCACTATTACTAACGGATATTCAACTACTCCACTTACTCAAAGTATTCTGGGAAGTAGTTATGATCCGATTATTACATCTAATCCTAAAAGTACAGTTGTTATTGATAATGCTATTCACTTTTTTGGATATTCTTCAGATAGATCACTAAAGCGTAACGTGCTTTATAGAATGGATCTTACAACTAAACTTGTAGAGGCTTTTCCTCGCTACGATCTTAATCAAGGACAGTACTCTATTACACAAATGGAATATGTTTCAGAAGCAAAGAGACTTTTCGTATGCTTGGGAGGAAGTAGTACTGAAAGTGGTATTGATTATCTATATACAAAAACAGCTCCTACGTGTAGTACCTATATCACTTCACAAGTAGGACAAGGTGCAAATCTTAAAGTTGCAAAGCGAGTAAAAATAAGAATCAGGAGAAATACAAATAGAATATCTTCTTTGTTAGATGCTATGTCATTCAAAATAGCTGTGAAGATTGCTGACTGTAAACATACACTCTATGGATTCTCACAGGTAGGTACTACAAGTACTCTGAAAAATACTATTACTCTTAACAATACCGGACAATCTTTCAACACTCCAAAAGTAGGATATGAAGTTGAGTTCGTAGGAGATAACTATACTCCTAATACTGGCTATGCTCGTAACGTCACGGCTGTTACAGGAGCAGGAACATCTTCTGAAGTATGGACTCTTGATGAAGACTTCCCTTCTCTTCCAGTAGCCGGACAAAATGTTACTATCACTCCTTTCCAACTTGTAAAAAGAAAGACTGTAACCGTTACAGACGGAGAAGTACAAGAACTTATATTCGAAGTGAAGAATAGTATTAAGTCAGACAAGTTTATGATCAAGGTAGATATCGAAGCTAACTCTTCAGCTCTCGAGCTTGAACTAGAGCCTCTCATTTTCATCTATGAGGATCTAGGAACACTATAACTAAATGGCTAAAGACAACACTAAAAAAGTAGAAGAGACATCAACACAAGATCAACCGATCGAAGTTGTTGAGCCTGTAAACGATCCTACTCCACAGCCTCCTAATACTATGGAAGCTTTTGCTCAAGGGATTTCACCATACGTGAAGTTCCTTGAAGCTATGAGAGTGACAAAAAAGCACAGGACTACAGCTCCTACTTTTACTCCTAAAAACTTTTACGAACAGATCCAGTTCTACGATACTGGAGGAGTTCGTCGTCTCTATCTTTATATAAATGGATCGTGGAGGTATGTAGTCTTGACATAGTGGACAAGTAGCACAAGAATTACATACGATAATGATATACTTTACTCATAACCTAATACAACACTAATGACATTCCTCGAAGCAAAACAAGCACTCGCTCGAAAGCTCGATATCAATTACTCTGATATCGCAAACAACGATGTCTTCTCTGATACTGATCTCGGAGAATATATAAACACAGCCTGTTATATGGCGTGGGACTTCGCCTTTTGGGACTTTGCAGAACACGCTAAAACAGCAACTCTTCTAGCAGGAGATATCACGAATGGTTATGTATCATATTCTGATGACATTCAACCTTCTTCTATATACTACCTAGCTATCAATGGAGATGAGTATTCAAAGAAGATCTTCAACGGATACAAGCGATACTTCCAAAACAACCCTACTGCTACAGATAAGTTTTGGGCAGAGTTCAAGCGTCTCATTTTCTTCAACACTAATATCGCACAAGCCGGACAAGTGATCGACATATACGGTAAGCGTAACTTTCAGAAGCTATCTGCTGACGCTGATGTTATGCCGTTCTCTCCTAACGTAGACGCTCAAGAGTTCTCCGGTAATGACGGAGTAGTTATTCTTGCTTACTCTCTTGCTCTCTCTTCAGAGAAAAAGATGAATCCTACACAGGGAGCTGTAGAAGAGAAGAGAGCTTATGGAATCTTCACAGTACTCAAGAATCAACTTGAGGCAGGTAGAGCAATCGAACAACCGAAGGATACTCCTATGTTCGATACTCCTGATTATTATAGAAATAGAGGTCGTGGTCGCTCCTCTTCACCAATAGGGGGATTTTCAGTATAAAAACATAAATGCAAACAACAACACCAATGCTATCAAGTCCTTCAACGCTTCCTGATGTGAATGCGTACAGGGAACAACTTGCTCGAGTTCTAGGATCTACGACAATAAGTTCAGCTACTCCAAAAACTACTTCAGTCGTTAAGCCTGTAGCTACTTCTACTCCTGTGGTAACTCCTGCGACTACTACACCAGTAGTAACTACTTCAAGTGTAAAGACTCCTGTCGTCGCTACTCCTGCTACAACTACCGGAGGATATAGCGTAAAAGCCGGAGATTCACTTTCAAAGATCGCACAAGCTAACGGAATGAGTCTCGCTCAACTACTCGAGCTTAATCCTACCTATAAGGCGAATCCTAACCTCGTACAAGTAGGTGCTTCTCTTAATATCACAGGAGGGCAAAATCCGGCTTCTGTAGTGACTCAACCGGTAACTACTCCTGTAACATCAACTCCTACTCAAACACCTGAACAGAAGGCACAGGCTGACGCACAGGCACTAGCTGAAAAGGCAGGTAAGGCAGGTTATACGCCTGAACAATATCAAAAGCTTGTCGAGACTAATAACACAGTCACACAAGCCGAATCTGACGCCATAGCAAAGGAGCTCGGTATTCCTACTGTCGAAGGTGAACTTTTCAAGAAGCCTTCACAAACTTCACAGCAACTCTATCAATCTGCTTACGATACTTCCGGACTTGCTGATCTTAAAAAGAAGATTCAAGATATCAACGATTCAATCACAAAGGATCGTGCTCAACTCACAGAAGCAATCGGAGTTATCGATGAGAATCCTTTCCTTACAGAGACTTCACGTGTAGGTCGTGGTAAGAGAATCCTCGATCAAGCAGAGCAGAAGATCAATAACAAACTTGCTCAAGCAAAGCAATATCAAGATCTCTATGACGGAGGTATTACAGAGATCAACAATATGGTCACTCGCAATCAAAATGACTTCACTACTGATCAGACTATCAATACAGCAAAACTCAACTACCTACAAAAGAAAGCTGAACAGCAAGTAGGTATCTTGAAAGATACAAAGGTAAAGACTGGATCGAATATGGATTCATATCTTACTGGATCAGCTACTACAAAGAAGCCTGACGTTATCGGTAATAGTGAATCAGGTTTCTTCAAGTACGATTCAACTACTGGTAAGTTCGTTCAAGTGGTCTCTCCTAGTGCGAAGACAAGTGCAGAGATAGCAAAGCTAAAATCTGACGCAGAGAATGGTGAAGGTGGAGCTACATTCAAGCCTACAGCAGAGCAGAAGTCTCTCGTAGGTCGTTTCGTGAATAGTACTGCTTCGAAGGATCTAGGATTCACAGAAGCAGACAAAGCTCGTCTTAATACTGATCCTAACTTTTTCTATTGGGCATTACAAAAGGCTAATGAAGCCGGTATCTACTAATCCATAAATATATAAATGTCAGCATACGATAACTTTCTTGCAGAGACAAAAACACAAACTCCTACAGGACAGCCTAGAGTCGTTCCTGTATCAGTCGGTGATCAATCACAGCCTAAAGTAGCTCCGGTTACTCCTACTTCAGCGTATGCTCGTTTTCAAGAAGAGACAGGAGTGTCTCCGGTAGTAACACCAAAAGCCACGATCGTAACTCCACAAGTAGAAAAGTCTTCCGTACTTTCTACTATAGGAAGTGGAGTAGGAAAAGTCCTTGACTGGTTTAGTAAGAATCAGAAGGAAGCAGATGAGGCACAGCTAAAGCTTAAGCTTCTTATGACTCAAGGAAAAGAGTCTCTTGCTTCTTTTGAGAATGCTACTCCTGAAGAAAGAGCAAAGGCTGTCGATGTTGAAAATCAAAAGATCCCTTTTATAAAGTTTCTCAACTCTGATACTGGTAAAAAGATTACTGGATTCGTAGCTCGTAACTCTTCAAACATTCCACTCAAGGCTTATGCAAGCTTCAAGGCTATCGGTGATACTACTTATGATGAAGCCTACAAAGCTCTCGAGGATAAAGCCAAAGATCCAAATAATACTTTTGCAGAGAAGATCTTCTATGGAGTTCAAGATTCAGGAGTTCAATCAGCTCTCGGTATTCTTCTAGGACTTTCAGTATCAGCTATCTCTCGAGGTAGAGTTTCTCCTCTTGTTGTAACAACGCCTTACTTCGCAGGTATTTCAGCAGAAAGTCAGAGACAAGAAAAAGGAAGAGTTGATAGTCTAGGAAATATAGCAATCGATACGATCGGAGACAATGTACTTTCAGGATTCGCAGAATCAGCTCTTAAGTCAGTTCTAAAAGAAGGAGGTGAATCAACTCTCAAGAGAATCCTTAAAGAATCAGGAAAAGGTTTCACAGTTGAAGGATCTACTGAAGTAGCACAGTCATTTTTGAAATATGCAAATGATTACAAGAACGCACAGACTGAAGAACAAAAGCAGGTAGTAGTTAAAGAGCTCGCTAATTATGTAAAAGAAGGAGGTATGGCTCAAGAGTTCCTTATAGGAGGTATCGCCGGAGGTATTATTACTGGTGGTGCTTCTGCTATTGGTGGAGGTAAAGTAGATCCTAACATCGTAACAAAAGATGAAGCTCCTATAGAAAAAGATTCTGCTTATGCGAAATATGCACAAGAAAAAGGAGTAGATCTATCAAAGCCTGCTATCGAGATTCAGAAGGAGCTTGAGAAAGTAAATGCTCCTGCCGGAACTGTACCGGCTGAAGGTATTGCTCCGCTTGAAGGAGTGAATCCAAAAAATGAAGCAAAGATCACTTACGAACAAGCTACTCCTATCGCCGATAAAGCTGTATCACGATATTGGAGTGAAAAGATTCAACCTGAAATCGATAACAATAAGCCTATCGTCATCGGTGCTGATGATCTTAAGGATCACTTCTCAAAGGATTATAACGACAACAATCACCCTATCTATTCACAAACTGCTTACAAGCTTTTCGAACTTGCACTTCAACGTACTAAAGGTGACACAGTAGTGCTCACAGCCGGAGGTGCAGGATCAGGTAAGACAGAGATTATCACAAAGAATCTTATCAATACTGGATTCAATGGTATCGTCTATGATTCAAACCTTGCGAACTACGACGGAGCTGTTAAGCAGATCGAACTTGCAAAGAAAGCCGGTAAGAAAGTAGAGATCAGAGGAGTACTTCCAAATCTTGAGAGCTCTCGTACTTTTACTATTCAAAGAGAAAACAACATAGGACGTGGTATATCAGACGCTACATTCGCTCGAGGACACGCCGGATTCCCTGCTGTTCTTGAGAAGCTTCTTGCTAACGGAATCATCAATGAAAGTGATGTAAAAGTGCTTGATACAAGGACTACAAAAACCTTTGAAGAAGCAATGGATAAAGCGATAGATGAAGAGTATATTACAAATATACTGGACACACTTAAAAATCTAGGGTATAATGAAGATAATATAAAAACTACTTATGCAAAAAATAACTTCAATCAAACAACTGGACAAAGAACAAATGGCGAAGTTCCAACTAGCGAAGGATCTCGCACTACACCTACACAAAATAGGACAGATAAAAGAAAAACCAACAGAGGAAGCAATGGAGGAGTACTTTCTAAAGAGGATCAATCAAAAAAAGAATACAGTATAGACAGTCTTAATGAAAAGACTGGTAAAAAAGACGGTACTGAATATATAGTTAAGTTTGAGACTTCTCGAAGTGGTAAAGTTAGTGTATCAAAATATATAGTTTCAAATGGTGAAGAAAACTTCGTAGACTCTGAATCTCTAACAAAGTCAGAGAAAAGATATCAAACACAAAACAGAAAGCTTATTGCAGAAAGAACAATCAATCCTTTTATTGGATATAACTATCAAACAGAGACATATGAAGTATCTCCAAAACAAGAAGAAAAATTAAAGGAACAAAAAAAGTCTACAAAAAAGATGTACGATACCCTCCACCGTGTAGACGGAGAGTTCAAAACAATTCCTAAAGTTGTTTCATCAGAAGGAGAGATCTCCGGTAATGCTGTATTCACTTACAAAAATGATAATGGAAAGTATGTAGTCATCGATAAGAAGACTGGTCTTTCTTTGAGCACTAATACATACAAGACTCTCAAGAGTGCTATTGAAAATGAAAAACAATACCTGATCGAGAAAGCCGGAGGAGAAGCAAAGCTAAAGGCAATGTTCGAAGAGGCTTACAAGAGACAGGCAACAAAAGGATCTCCAAATAAAGGAAAGTCTTATGCAAGTATAGATAAGTTCAGAGAAGATACTTATGCTCTTGAAGAAGAAGCTAAAAAGTACGATAGTGCTGACGAGTTTATTAAGGCACTTGATGAAGGACAAGCAGGAGATAATGCTGGACTTCTTTTAAGAGGAATTGAGAAAAAAGATGTTGAAAGAGGTCAAGTTCTTGCAAAGCCAGGATCTATTACTCCTCATACTGAATTTGAAGCTGAAGTTTATATTCTTACCAAAGAAGAGGGTGGAAGACATACACCATTCTT
>OFQY01000121.1_pt1 | contig 36203 bp, 32 predicted proteins | sample 1542991 | NCBI WGS metagenome assembly OFQY01 (sample SAMN07774224, study PRJEB24372) | wastewater metagenome | isolation source: Exp Tend VB 10WW | collected 2016-02 | reverse complement strand
GTTCATTTGTTATTACCAATTGTAGCATATTTTTCGACTTCAAATAATCCATAAAGGCTTGTTCGTCATATTGATGCCATTTTTTTCGATTTTGTTCTGGTGATATTGGTTGTAAATTGTCTAAAGCACATATATATTTCACGTCGGTTATTCCAACTTTGTGAAAAGCATGAACTGGAATCAGCGTCAAGGGCCACCCACGTCCAAGCATCGCCCTGGCCGTTTATCTTCTTATCAATCGTTGCTCGCTTCTCTTTGCAACCGACAAACGACCAAATCTCGTCAGCCTCAACAACAAGCGTCGGCAGGTTAACCAACGTCTCGTCAAGGAACGCGGAACACGCGGGACCGACTTCCAAAAGCAACTTAACGACCGTGTTGATTGCACAGTCGTTAAGTCTTGCCGTGGCGCGCATCGAGTTACCTTCGCAAAGGCATTTGATGAGTTGAGCGCGCTTCTGATTGTTGAGCCGATTCATAATGATGAGTATACATGACCGCTTATGCTAAGTCAAGCATTCTCATCATTTTATTGTGATTTTTCTAAATGACCTCGCCGGAACCCAATGTAGTGGTTCTTGGTCACGAGGTTCAGGTTCAATGATTGGGAACCGTTCAATCCTCTCGAACAGCTCGTCTATGGTTTCTTTCCGTTCCTGGAGCCTTTCATTAAGCTGCTCCATAAGCTCCTTCGTTGTTTGATTTGGTTGTCGCATGGTTGTTTATTCTCCTCTTGGGGCTGGAGCTAAAAACTGATGGTTCACTGACTCAATCAGTTTTGACATGTCTCGCTGCACGTGTAGGTCAGACCTTACGTGCAGTTCCATTATCATGTTCCACAAGTCATCATTAATGATGCCGCAAGAACATTTATATCGCATAGGATGGGCGGAGCTGATGTATGCGTCTTCAAGCAAGATACATTGTTTGGAAGAAAATTGGTCACTAACAAATTCAAATGAATATTTTTGCATATCAACAAAAACATTCTGCTTCCAGTCCCATAATACCTTTGACTGATAACAAAAGTGACGCAATCTCACCGCTTCCAGTCCCTTCAATACTTGAATTGAAGATGCGTCATAGACTGGCGCTGTTCCGTTTTTGTCTTTCATATTGTGTTCCTTTTGTTCATAACGGAATCGCTTTTGCCTTTGAGGAAACTCCTAGTTTCGAATAAGACCTGGATTCTGCCAAACGTTTTGGATGAATCAATTTTTTGAATTGATGTACTTCTTATACAAGAAAGTGTCATAGTTATATTCTCGTTTCAAACGGGCAAATACTGCACGTAGAACAAGAATTTTTTTATTTTTGAATCAAGGGGTGTGGTGATTCCAAATTTTGTCCAGAGCAGTCGCTTGTTCGATTTTACCATAAAAATCATACAGAGATGCAAGCCTGACAAGATTTGGAAGACTTTTTGCCATACCAGGTGGCATACCACCACCTGGAGCGGCTGGTGGTTTTTTCAAACCGCTCATAATTCCCTCAATGGAATCATTTAATTCTTCAAGAGATGTTATATCTCCGATTGTTTGCCCAAGAGGAAGCCGTCTCCAGCGATGTTTATCCGTGGATTTTTGCTCATGTTCTTCAGCTTCTGGGGAAATGTCTTTGTTGTCTGGATTTCGTGCGCCAACTTTGGACGGGTCAACACCGCCCGTTTCATTACCGCCATATGTTGTCCAAATATCATTGGCAATTTCATCTTTGGTTTTTCCAGCGCCCTGAATATCACTCATAACGTCAGCGTCATAAAGAATTTCAAAAACTGTACTTAATGGACTGCCAATTTTTTCTTTTGGCATTCCTGGTGCAGCTCCTTCTGGCGCTCCACCTGGCGGTGGCATTCCTGGCATTGGTGGTGGACCGCCCATACCGCCCGATGGCGGTGGCATTGGAGGTGCTCCTGCTCCACCTGGTGGTGGCATTGGTGGACCGCCCATTGGTGGTAATCCACCTGGTGGTGGTGGAGCTTGTGCGAGTCTGTAAATTTTACGGATTCTCATTTGTCTCCCTTATCTGGACTGGGAGTCTGACCTATGAGTACCCCGTCCTGGTGTTTTGTATCTATCTGGATGATGGCGGTCGTCTTCTCCATCTTCAATTACATAATCGTCGGCTGCTTGAACCGGATGGTCAAGAAAAACATCAATGTCTTCGTCAATGGCATCAAAATTAGACGCCGCATATCGTCCGCCAAAACTTTTAGAAGCTTCGTGAATAATTTGCTCTGGAGTTAAACCTCTGCCATCAATATATTGCGGAGTGTCGCTATAGTCCCAATCATCAAGTTGTCCCATAGCTTGCAAAAGAGCGTCGGCTAGCCGAGATTCGTGTGCATAAGCCTTTGATTCTCTAATTCCATTTTTTAACAGATAACCATATATCAATGAAGCTTCAGCCACAATTCGAGCTTGCTCCTCGTCATGTGTGTCTGGAGCTAAATCAAGTAACACCTGATGTAATTCAGCTTCTAACTCATGCATTTCATTTAACCTTCAGTTTCTCAATAGTTTGTAATAACCTGGCTTTTCACCTTTTTAGTTAATCACTGTTTTTTAATTCGAAGTCTTTTACTCCATTACCTGTTATTTCTTGCTGCATACTAAAAACAACCTTTGGTTCGGGTAAAAATATCAACTTTAAAACATGACCACTAAATCCGATTTGGACGCCCTTTGTGCCAATCCAGCCATCTGAACTAGACAAAATTGTTCTACTGTAGCTTAATTTTCCAGATGCATTCGGTTCAAACCTTAATTTTGTACCATTCATGTCGCAAATATTATCTTTGGGATAAAATCCGTATGAACCCATATTGGAAACGACACCCCAATATTCTAAATTTTCAACCGGAAGTGTGCTCCATTTTTCACAAATTTTGCCACATTCATCAATTTGGTTAACAACTGTGCCATCAGTATATCTTGCTGTCCAATATACTGGCGATTCGGAAACTCTGTTAGCGACCAAATACATCTTACTCATCGGGTGTGTCGAACTCAGCCATAAGATGTATGTTGCGAAGATTTTGATTGGGCTCACCGCTTGGAACATACATAGCAAAACCAACACGATGAGAATAAGAATCCTTGTTTAAAGTAATGGGCGCAATTCCTATATTCATAGATGCATCTTTTACCATACCCAGGTCGTTCCAGGTTTTTGCATGATTACCATAAACAGTCAACGGGGTATATTCGTCCCAAGTTAAGGTTGTTGTATCAATAGTGAATGGGGGAGTATTAACACCAAGGTTTATTAAAAACAACTTGCCGTTATTCGCCGTTCCTTCAACAACATTAACAGACAACTGAGTTGTCAATTCGTCTGAAGATTTAAACTCAGCAACTCTCACCCAAATTCCATTAGCACCAGTACCAAGACTGTTAACATAATAAACACCGTTTTCTTCTTCCGAAGATTGGTCTTTAACTAATATTCTGTCATAGATTTTCAAATCAACACCATCAATTGTTGTTGGCGCTGTCGTAAAAACTCCGGCAGAAAATCCACCGATTAATTCTCCGTCTGTTGCGACTCTACAGTCATTTAATCTAACTGATGCCCTTGGTTGCTTCGCCCAATAAATTTCTGTTGTTCCCATGACATACGGTGATGATGTAATAGTGTGTAATCCGTAATATTCATCATCTGCACCATTGTATGTAACGAGAACTCGCATTGTAGGGGCAATTTCGTCAGACTGATTCAAGTCTAAAGCCCTTGTTATTCTCCACCCTGTTACATCCGAACCAACTTCTGTAACAACATATATTCCATTATGCTTTGCGTCAGTCTCATCTTTAACAAGTATTCTGTCACCAACCGCAACTGCTACGCCACCTATACTTCCCAACGCTACGATAACATCACTTTCTAATATAGCACCCACGCCGCCAGCACCTGGGTCGTATGTCACACTATAATCCGTATCTAAAGGTTCTGTTGTTGCAGTCACACACGGTTTGAACCAACCCATTGTTGCATCATCTAAGTCTGTAACTTTGAAGATATAGTTTCTATCTTGGTGATTTTGCCTAATGATAGGCTGATTACTATTTTGTAAATAGCAATCAAACCTATCACCATCCATCCATATCTTAATATTTTCGGCTGCTGAGCCTTGTATTCTAAGACCAATTACAAATTTTTTAACATCAGTTAAATTATTTGCATCGCTCCATGAATTGACATGATACGTACCCATACCAAGAAAAGGCAAGTCGTGTTTAAACGGTGACTTTTCTAAAGCAGGGTTACTGCTGTCATATTCAACCCATGAAACTGCAATAGCCATTATCTTCTAGACTCCGGGCTGGCGAAAATCAACGATGCGATTGCCGCCAATTCTGAACGCTCTACCTTTGTAAGCGTCACGACGCCACACGCCGAATGGTTTCTTCCACCATTCACAGCATGAGCTAATCCGCAAGAGCGAGCATCAAGAAATGGATTCTCCACCTGACTTAAATCACCAAGAAGAATTATCTTACTACCTTTACCGCATCGCTCAACCACCATTCTTGCTTCTCTTGGGGTTAGATTTTGGCACTCATCGACAATCACAACGCTGTTAGGAATACTTCTACCCTGAATGAAAGCCATCGCTTCAACTTCGATTTTACCATCTTCAACAAGCGCTTCAAAAGATGCCCCAGATGCCATTGAGCGCTTTGTATTTGAGTCTGTTTTTTCTTGAATTAGCTGTTGAATATTGTCACGCATCGGACCAAGCCAAGCAGACAACTTCTCCCATTTATCACCAGGAAGTGCTCCAATGTCCTTACCACCAACTGGAATGAGAGGCTTAATAACTATAATCCTGTCATAAATTCCCTTGTCGATGTAATCAAGAGAGATTGCCAACGAAAGCAATGTATTATGTGTGACAACGAAGTCGTCTGTAATATACAAATGTGTGTCATTATCTACCATAATACACTGACATTCAGTTTCTCCAATTTCCTCCACCGATTCAATATATCTAGTCGGCTTGTATTTGCTCTTTGGAATAACTAATGTTTGTTTTCTCTCAAGCCTAAATGGTTTAATATGGTCTGGCAAGTTAATCGTAAGATTAATAGACCTACCTCTTTTAACCTTAACACCATTGTGTGTCCATGATGAATTTTTATATGTTTTTCTGCAAATCCCACCAATACTTCTTACGAGCCATATCATGTCTTCAGATAGTTGCTCTGATACCGTGTTAAATGAGATGTGTGTTCCCTTTCTATGGTCTACTGTTCCATCTGTGTCCATTAAACCTTGCAGAAGGGCAATTCTATCGTCTATAGACGTGTGTAAATATTCGTATGGAATAAACTTATCCCAACTGTTTTTACCCATTAAGTTCAAACTTCTTAGTATCTTTGTTAATTCATTAACCCCATTCTTTTTGCCACATGATAGGCTATAATCACAAGATTCTTTTTTGTGAACCGGACGTACACCAGTTGGTAGTAATCCGTTTAAAGAAAAAAGTAATTCATCGTCTTGTGTACTGAAAACTGGCGTTTTACCTGTCAGCCCACCGTCTCCAATTAACAGTCCCAACAGATATGGATTTAATGGCAATTCTTTTTTATCAAACTCAACACTAGTAACAGGGATTGAAAAGTTTTTACGTCCATCATGTCCTTTTAATTTGGTCATGATTTCTCTCAATTCAAGAGTTTCTTGTCCGCCTTTGAATCTTTGATATTCATTTTGAACAGTCCACAAGTGTTCTTCACAACATTCGGTTGATGCTCCATCACTGAATGTCACTTTGTATACTTGCTTTTTACCCTGTGGAAACACGCCTGTCACAGTTGCTGGCAATCCGTCTCCACCTATAATGGTTTCACCGACATTCATATCACTCATTGGCTTAAAACCATCTGGAGTCAGAATGGATGAATACAAAGGTTGTGCTTTACCAGTTCCTGCTGGACCGAGCAAACAAACAAGTGGAATATTTTCATCAGCCAAAACTTCCATAGCACATCGCTGTTCGATATTTTTAGCTTGAATACCCTTATATTCTGGCTTCCCGTGGTTTACACCATTTGATTTGTCTTTCATGATTTTAACGGAGCCTTTTTTGTGCATTGCTGGGCAAATACTATCTCCATATTTGAAAAAGACAAACTCATTTGGCGCTAATTTTTCAAGTTTGGCTGTAATAGCTGGCGTAAAAGACTTGATATCTTTTACCATATCCTTACAATGCCATAAATCGTCCCACTCAGAACTGCTGTCGATTGGAATGTGTCTAATACCAGTATACATTGCATCTTCTAGTAAATCAGCTCTGTAATTTTCAGCTTGACATTTCCAAGAAAGAGCACGAACTCTCAACCCGGTGTCTTTTGTAATAATTGCGACCTTTCTCTTTGGATATTGTGAGTCAAGGTGCAAACAAGCGTCAATAATGGCGTTATCAGAATTTACACGACATACAAATGGTTTGTCGTTTCTACTCAATGGTGCTTCTGTATTGAATATGAAAAGTTTTCCGCCTTCTTCACTTACCTTCACACCTTTTGTCAATTGACTTTCGTCAAACTCGTCCAGAATTCTAAAAACTTCTCTCGCACTCCAGCCAACGGTGTCTCTGCGTGTTTTGATTTCATCTAAATCGTCTATAACCGCCAGCGGTAAATAAATATCATGTTCTTTGAATTTATAGATTGCCATTGGGTCGTGAAGTAGAACGCATGTGTCGAGAATATAAATGTGTTTAGCCAAGAGAAATCCTCCAGTTTTGAGACCGATGCGAGCCGTGCTTGTTTAAGCTAAGCCCACAGATTGAAATTCGTGAAAAGCATTGGTTCATCCTTTGCTTTGAATAGTTATTAATCATCTGGTATGTCATCAATAAAATTGTCAGCACCTTCTGGTGCTTGTGTGTATCTCAAACTCTTGGCTGTTAAAATGGCTTTAATCATTTCGGCGTCCAAATTTTTGACTTGTGTAGATTCAGCCCACTTGAGCTGTTGCGATTCCCTGTCTCTTTGTCTTTGTTCTGCTATCATTGAGCCATCTCTAAAAGCGATTAAATCAGACTCAAGTCTTCCTCCCTTTTCAATGTATTGAAATGCTTCATCAATGGTTGTGGTTTCAAGTAAATTAAAATCTGAGTATTGAGCGCCTTTTAGCAAACCCCTTAAAGTATCTACTGTCCCGTCTTGGTGCTTGTGCTCTTCTTTCTTACCACGTAAAAATCTCAAAGCCGCTCTGGGAATACAGAAATAAATCTTGAATGGTAAAGAACCAGATTCTACAGCTTCCTTGCTTGTAAGTCTAAGAACTTCACCTTCATCTCTTACAAGAGATAGCGACAACTTAACACCTTGGTCTGGAAGAGTCCAGTCCCATTCATAGTTGTGTTCAGGTAGATTTGGGTAAAAAGACGGCGTTAAATCCAGCTCTTTCGCACGCTCAGACAGCTTTAAGAACAAACTATAACCAACAGTGTCGTCTTGTGTTCCTTCTCTATAAGTTCCTACAGTGTCCCAATTTACTTCAAACTGGTTGTCGTCTCCAATAAACTTTGGTCTGTCTTGCCCACCCGATTCATATATTCTTCTCAGAATCGGGTCTAGAAGAATAGTTTGCGCACGAACAACCATTTTAAATTTATCTTCCGAACCACCAGGAACATCAGGGTGTGATTTTCGAGCACACTTTCTATATGCACCTTCTAAAATATTGGAAATCTCTTGCCGCTCTTTCTTACAGTTACCATCTGGAAGACAACCTCTTTCAAGTTCTAAAATGGCATAATAATCAACATTATAATCAATAATTTTGTCCGGGTCAAAGCGTTTATTATTAGACATAACATTCTTATACAAAAGGCAAGCACAGCTTTGTAGTAGAATACATTTATATGTGGTACAGGGGCACAAACCCATATAAAGAAAACAACCGATTGGCTAAGCCTCTCGGATTGCCCGTTAACAAACACAAGAAGAAGAAAGTCAAACAATTTGACTTATCCGACGATGACGAAATGCCGAATCTAATAGAGCCTGTTGTTGAACCCAAGACTCCTGCGAACATAGTAGAAACACCAGATTTGCCCGCTGGAGTAGATATCCCACCCGCACAACACCCTCCAAAAGAACAGATTTTAGATGAGAAGCCTATTCATAAAAATCATAAACCAAAAGAGTTGGAAGAATTATATGGTGAAGACCATGACATGCGTGATGACAGTGTAATAACACGTCCATCACCAAAAAAAGTTGACAATGACATTAAACCACCTTTTGAGACTCCAGATTTAGATTTAGAACAGGGCATCTTGGATATATTAGACGGAACGGCAGAAGATGAACCTGTTGAAGAAGAGCCAGAAGAAGTCGCTCCTGAACCAGAACCCGAGCCTGACCAAAGCACACAACCAGTTCCAAATCCACCAATACACGAATTTTGTCATTGTGAAATCATCACCATGCCGGGTGGAAGACGAATTTGGAGAGCTAATGAAGGCGCTTGTTCTGACTGTATAAACGCAAGAGATACATTTAATCAGTGGCAGCTTTCTCTATTTGGTTCTTAATATCATAATCACCCCAATCAATATATTGCTCTTTGATTTGATTGGTTTTCGGGCGTTTAATGGTTTGAAGCTTCTTTATCAATTTTTGATTAAGATTGCTGTTGGGAAGTTGAAGCAAGCTTTCTTGACACAATAACACCATTTGGTCAAAAGTGTATTTTCCGGGGACAGTTGCTTCTTTAATTTTCCACTCCCATTCTGACAAATATTGGCAAATAGCCATTTCCTGTAAGGTCAGCTCAGCAAATATCTGCATCAATATGAATTGAATTTCAAAAATAGTTTTTCTATATTCGAAGGTCAAGTCTCGATAAGATTGCGCATCAAGTAAGTAATCCCTTGTTCCAGCAACTTGAAATGGGCGGTTTTGACCGTCTAGTGTGTATATCGCACATTTATTTTCGACAAATGCAACAATAACGATTTGTCCGGGTGCTATCTCTGGCATCATTACCTGTGAAAAATCTATTGAAGGGATGCCAGACAAAACCAATGTGTGTTTTGTACTATCCAACGCATTGCATGTTTTTAGACACACTGTTAAATATACCGTCACGTCATCAATCTTCAAAGCAATCACCAACCACGATTGTGTTAATAATATTTGGGTCAACTTGATATTTTTCCAAATTTAACCAAGAGTTTTGCCACACTTGTTCTAGCTTAAATTTATAGACTTTGTGGAATATATCCCAATCACATCTTAAATTGATTTTCTGGAGAAGATTTATGTGCTTGTGATGGTATTGTAGCTTCGTCAGTGTCCGCTCTCGAAGCCGACGATATAGTGTAGCCTGCCAAATTGTAGTTGGCGCATTGGCTTCAATAAGAATTTGAGATATGTCGTCGTCATGGAATGGAGTGAATCTCGACATTTCATAGTATATTCTTCCTGCGCCAAGATTGCTTTCCAAATGCTCTTCGATTAAATTCAGGCATCTAACCTTATCATCGTTGGAAAGATTTTGTATTTCTTTGGCTGAAATGTGCAGTAATTTTAAACTGGAAAGCGTCCAATCATAAATTGCTTTATGGTCTGACAGCAAACACGATGATATAGAGTTCCATATGAATGCTTGTTTTTCCACGGGGTCAATAGACTTAAGTTCAACAAGATAGATTCTTGGAACATTTTCACGCTGAGATAAAACGGCGTGAATGCACATTAAGGCTGATTCTTTTGGGAAGAGAGGATTGGTGTAGTTTTGTAAATAAACCAAGTGCTCCAGCTTCTGATAGAAATTTTGCACTGCAAGCTCCGCCTGCTTAACGACCCAACTTTATTAAAGAGTCGATGATTTCATCAACAGCGGGTGATAATGACTCACCAGACACATGGTGCCGCACGACGTTATAGTTTCCAAACTTATCTAGAATTTTCTTCATAGCTCTGTTTGTAAGACGTGTAACTCTTTCTTGGTCTGGATTGTAGTCACCAGTAAAATAAAGACGACGACGAATTGCATGTTCTGCATCGCCTTCTAGAATTTTTTCTTCTAAACTCCTTACTTTATTTTGACTGGTGGTGTACCACATGTTAAATTTCCGTGTTTTCTGCTGCCGCCACATTTGGGCTGGGGAAGCTCGCAATACATTGCGTCCCGCCATTAGCAGCATCATAAGATTTGTAAATTACATGAAAGTCTCTACTAACTTGTAACCAACCTTTATATGGGCCGAATGCTTTTTCCGGGTTGTATGTCGTGATGCTCCATGTTCCAGAGCCTCTGTTTTCAATATAGTTATCGTGTGCCATTTTTAATTTCTCCTTTTTTTGTTTTTGAGAACAAGTATGGGTTGATTCTGCAATTTCAAAAATATCACCTACAAATTTTAACAAACACCTTCCAATTAGCTCTCTTTAATGTCTTTAGAAAGAATTATATATAAGAGCCTAATTATAGGGTGTCAAAAAACGTAAAAAATTCAAGGCTGCTAAATGCTTCAGATTCGGTTTCCTCAAAAGATTGGGTATAATCCATATCAACACATGGCAACACAAAGACTTGCATCATTAATAGCCCAGTCTAATCAACCACTTGGCGCTGGAACTCACGAACTAAGTGGGGTTATTTCAAAAATTAGACAATTTGATAGCGGATGGTCTATTGCCACACTTGAAATGGAAGGCAAGCGTCAAGTCTCGTTAACCGGAGATATGCCGCAAGTTGTTGAAGGCATGAAGGTGCGAGTTAAAGCCACGGAAACTAATCATCCAAAATATGGACTGCAATACAAAGTCTCATCTGTTGAAGAGCTTGGTTTTACATCAGAAGAAGGAATAGTCAGATATTTGGCTGGTGATGATTTCTTTGGTGTCGGTATTGAAACAGCCAAAGCGATTGTAGCTCATTTCGGGATTGACACTCTTCAAAAATTAGATGAAAACCCTGAAAATGTATATGATGTGCCGGGTGTCAGTGCCAACAGAAAGCAAACGGTTGTTGAAAACTGGGAAGCCGCCCGTGCTGCTCACAAAGGTTTGACAGAATTGCTCATGCTTGGCGTCAACGCATCTCTTGCCAAGCGAATTGAGCGTTATTATGGTGCGAATACTATGGATGTTGTGAAGAACCATCCATATGATTTGGTGAAAGTCCCAGGTGTTGGTTTTAAAACAGCCGATGAAATTGCGCTTAAAATGGGCGTCGGTAGAGAATCTCAAGTCAGGGTTAAAGCCTGTGTGTTGTATGTCTTGGGTGAATCAGAACGAGAAGGTCACTGCTTCTTGTATCACGCACCACTGAGAAACAAAATTGTTGAAGAACTGCGAGAAGACATCTCTCCTGGAAAAATTGTAGACGCCATTGATGCGCTTGATAAGGAAAATTCTATCATTATTGAAGATTCTCGCATTTATCTAACATCACTATATAACGCTGAACGAGAAGTTGCATCAATGTTAAAGAGCATTTTGCAATATCACAACACTCCTCTTTTTTCATCTATTGACGAAATGCGCCAAGAGCTGGCTTCTCTTGAAGTTTTGGACGGAATTGTTCTTGCGACAGAACAAGAAGATGCTCTCTTTATGGCGTTAAACAATCGTGTTTCCATCATTACTGGTGGACCGGGAACTGGAAAAAGCACGATTACCAAGGCTCTTATTTCATTGTTTGAAATGAAAAACGTTAAGTATGAGCTGTGTTCACCAACTGGAGCCGCTGCAAAACGACTTGGCAACGCCACTGGTGAAGAAGCACAAACTATTCACAGGCTTCTTGGTTTCGGACAAGATGGAGACGTAAATGCTCCATTGTTTAAATTCAATGAAAATAATCCGCTTAACACCCATTGTGTGATTGTTGATGAAATCTCAATGGTTGATGTTAGATTGTTCAGACATCTTCTCTGTGCTTTGGAACGCAACGTGAGATTGGTTATGGTTGGCGACTCAGACCAGTTGCCATCCGTTGGTGCTGGTAACGTGCTTAGTGATTTAATCACATCTGGTGTCATTCCAGTAACAAGACTAAAGGTGATTTTTAGACAAAAGGCTGGAAGTTCAATTATTGGTGTAGCACACGACATTCTTAATGGTGTTGTTCCGACGCTTCCGACACCGAAGCAAAGCGCTGGGCAAAACTGCATGTTTGTTCCTGTATCAGAAATTGATGTTCTTACACAATATATCGTGACGCTAGTTAAAAACACTCTGCCGTCTCTTGGATACAGTCCTGATGACATTCAGGTGTTGACACCAATGAGAGGAAAGGGTGTTGGTATTAACGACTTAAATCCAATCCTTCAAGGGGCACTAAATCCACCAGACTCCAACAAGCCAGAACTACAACTTGGATTTAGAATCCTTAGAAATGGAGATAGAGTTATGCAAATTAGAAATGATTACAAAAAACTCGTCTTTAACGGAGAGATTGGAAGAATTTGTGGAATAACCAAGGGAGATTCTGGCGCAAATGTTGTTTTTGTTCAATTTCCTGATAAAGTGGAGCCATTAGAATATCGAGTTGAAGAACTTGACGACCTTCAGCTTGCATACGCATGCACCATTCACAAAAGCCAAGGAAGTGAATATCCAGCAGTTGTTTTGGCAATGCACACGTCACATTGGCACATGTTAAAAAGAAATCTCTTTTATACTGGCTTGACAAGAGCAAAGAAACACTGCATTATCATTGGAACATCTAACGCAATCGCCCGTGCAGTTGATAATGATGCACAAGAGCTAAGAAACACTACGCTAAAATCATTGATGGTGTAGAAGGGAATGCAATATCTCCTGTAGAAATAATTCATACTTGTACTGAATCTATTTCTACAGGAGATGCTATCAATGATTAAGAAATTAGCTGCCATTGCCGAGTGGTTGGACGCCCATCAACTATATGAATCTGCAAATATTGTAGATAAAGTTTTGATTAGAACAGCCCAAACAACATTTTTAGACGAAGATGTTGCAGAAGACGAGCCAGAAACTGATATCTGGCGTCCAGAGGCGTACCACCAGTTGCCAGTTGTTCATTCTGCAAGTCCAGAATTTCTTGAACTCTTAAAACATCACAATCCAGAATTTTTTGAAAGATGGATTGAGCAACTAAAGGGGCACGGACATTCTGAGCATGGTGTCGGGGAAGAAGAACACAGTCTTACGAATTATTTGGGTGGACACCCGATTCGGCTCCCTCGTGGATTCAGCAAAATGCCAATTTCTGATTTATCACATTTTATTTATCCAGAAGATGTTTTGAAGCAGAATGCAGATAAAACACTTCAGCGATACAAGGCGCTCACACGTGACCAAAAGCACAGAGGTATGTTTGAAGGCAATTATGTTTCGAGTACGCAACCAAAAGAAGACCCATCACCAGAAGAGCTTGCAAGAATGGGTAAGCCGAAGGATTATGCTTTTGACCCGCATGTTTTTGATTTAATCAAAAATGACTATGCTGGTAAGGGCACCGACCCAAGCACGATGAAAATGCCAATGTTTGACCCTAAAATGCTTAGACAAATTGTTGACCCAACCGATGTTTCTGATGAAGCTTCAGCTCTTCGAGCCAAACTTGAAGGCAAACCACTTGGAACACAGCTTGGTTATGCTATGCGAAATCTTAATCCAGAGCAAATGTTTGGCATGTGGCGCAAACTTCGTGAAAAAGACGAAGAAACTGGTAAGAAAAAACCGTTCTATTATCCAAAATTAAAGTAATGGAAAATCTCACCTACTCATCTTCTATTAAGCGAATAGACGCATCATCTCAAAGAGAAATCGAGATGATGCGTGAAGCTATTCGTGGAGAATTTGAGCCTGGAAAGTATGTTAGAGATATTGGTGTAGGTGCCGCCGCTGGCGCTGCTGGTGGAGCAATTGCTGGGGGTGTGGGTGCTTTACCAGGTGCTGCGATTGGTGCTGCCTGGGGCTTGGGCTCAAATGCAGCTTCAGACATTTGGTATCAAACACGAAGTGATGAAGATAAGGCGTCTTGGCAAGCTGGCGACTTACAAGAACGTCTTGAAAAAATGGGCGGTCTTTTAACTGGCAAAACACAATCGCCAGAAATTGGTGAGCGTTTAAACCAGCTAGGAACGCAATACAAAAATTACATAGATGTGATTGTCCAGAAAACTGACAACGAAGAACAAAAAAAGATATATGAACAAAATATGTTCAACCCAAACACAGATGACTATAAGTATTTCAAAAGTCAATACCCACAAAGAACATCAAGTTCTAAATTTAAGAGATTAGTCCAAGCCGCAGACAGCTCACCTGCTGCAATGATTGGTGGCACCGGAGCGGCAATGGTAGCCGACAAATTGGTTACAAAACCAACTGATGTTATTAAAACACCACAGTCAGAACTATTAAGAAAATATTGGACTGGAACACTTAATGATGCAGAAAGGTTGCAAGTCAAAGATTATTTTGAAAAGAATCCAAATGCTTACAAAGAAACTTTGAAAAGATTTCAAGACCCTATTACTTTGGCAAAAGAACGAGCATTTTGGGAATCAAAGCCGATTAATCCTGGTGCTGCTGCCGATGATATTGCTAGCCAAGCTGGTAAACAACTGTCTAAACCTGGTTTTTGGAAAAATGTAGGCACTGGAGCAAAAAGTCTGGGAGTTGGGCTTGTAGTAGACCTTGCTGCAAACTGGGGATTAGATAAGATTGATATGGCAATGACAGGCGGCGAAATCAACATGTTTCGTCGTGAGTTGGCAGATGTTGGTAAAATCATAACTGAAGTTAACAGGCTGACTAAAAACCAAGAAGATGTGGTTTATGCTGGCAACATGTTGTGGACAGGGTTGAAAGAAGTAGATAGAATGTTAGCTGAAGTAGAGAATAAAAAATCTCAAGAACCACAGGCATCTAATCTTAATCCACAAGTAAATACACCTGGTCAATCAACAGCTAATATATCCGTTCCTAATAATACTGGACCGATTATGTCGTCTAAAACTTCTAAGTTTATACGATTAGGGTGATGTAAAGAATGTCTCCTTGTATAAAGAAGTGTAAGCGAAACAATGACGGAATATGTACGGGCTGTTTTCGAACTATTGAAGAGATTAAGTCTTGGCGCAAATTGAGTGTCGAAGAACAAAAAGAAATAGTTAATCGAGTCGAAAAAATAAGAATTTTCAAAGAACAGGCTGGAAAATGAAGTACACTAGTCGCAATGGATATTGATGCTATGCCAGAACAATATATTGATATGACCACAAGTGACAGAGAGTGTGTTATTTGTCAAAAACCAAGAGTATCCCCAAGCGAAGACGATGGACAAATTTTTCGCATTCAGGGAAAATATTTGTATATTTGTCCCGAACATTGTGATGCTTTCACGATTGGAATGGGCATAGGAAGAACAGAATTAAATGGACAAGTTGTTCAAGCTTTGTGTGGTTTAGAAGACGGAGCAACTGGCTGGGATGTCAAACAAGCGGTATATGATATCATTCCACTTGCACAGCGGCAAATACAAGAGCATAAGCGATTAAAAACCATACCTATTTATAGTCCTAGAGAAATTTACGAGAATTTAGACATACACGTTGTTGGACAAAAAGATGCTAAAACCCGTGTTGCATTGTCTGTTTTTGAGCATGTAAAGCAGATACGAGATAATGAAAAAAATATTGCTCCAGATAAGCACAACGTCTTACTTCTAGGGCCATCAGGAAGCGGAAAAACACTATTAGCCCATACAGTATCTCAATATCTTGAGCTTCCATTTGCATCTGCTGACGCCACTAGTTTTAGTCCAACTGGTTTTCAAGGAGCAGATGCCGATACAACGATTGCAGATTTGTTTGCAAAGTCTAAAAATGTGATACAAACTACAGAAAAGGGGTTTGTATTTTTTGATGAAATTGATAAGCTTGGAACATATAACGGAAGTAGCTCCAGAAGCGACATGTTAAATGTAAGCACACAAAGTTCTTTGTTGAGACTTATTGAAGGTAAAAAAGTTAAAGTCCCGTTGAATAATATGGGTGATGCTGTTCAGATTTCTACTGAAAAAATCTTGTTCTTCTTTGGTGGCGCATTTCCAGGATTGGTAGATATTGTTGCCAAACTGGAAGGACATTCTGGAAAGCAAATTGGCTTCAGAACAAATGAAAAAGAAAAGCAAATCGAAATTGCTAAAAAAACATACGATATTCTCGGCAACGCATCATTGGATATTATGACGCAAGCACTGATTGAATACGGTTTGAGCGCAGAATTGGTTGGTAGAATCCCCGTCATTGTTCCACTTGCTCCATTAAATAAAGAGCAGTTGATTGAATATCTCACACAAATCGGACATTCTCCGATTTTAAGACAAAAATACTTATTTTTTGAATCTGGATATGAGCTTGATTTTACAGATGATTTTATTGATGCCATTGTTGAAAAATCATATCTAATGGCAACAGGAACTCGTGCTTTGGTAAATGCCGTTAAAACATCTGTCAGCCAAGCCGCATTTGATTTGCTTACTGGGCCGACGAGAAAGAAAAATGGCTGTATTACAATTACAGAAGAATGCTTAACAAACCCTGGGGCATATATTCTTACACCGAGGACTCAAAAAACTAGAGTTATCAAATCAGAAGTTGTAATGTAGCAGGTATGGCGACACTTTTTAATCAAAAAGTTATTAGCTATGGAAAGACAATCAATCACAACAGCAGCTAAGAATCTGGTCAAGGTTGCTAAATATTTTGATGATAACAGCTTTTATGAAGAAGCTGATAGAATTCTGTCTTTCATTAAAATCGCACAAAGTGCAACACAATCGTTGCTGAGCGACGTTCCTGGCGGATTTTTCCTTGAAAACCTAAATAATACAGCGTATGGTTTAAAGGGAGGCATGGGCGGATATCCCGGAAGTGGAGCTAGTTATTGGGACGACAAAGGCGGGGAAACAGCGAGACAAGTTGATTTGCGCAATAACATGATGGGCCAGGGTGGAATGACCGCACAAGATAGAATTAATTTTGAAATGGCTCAGTGGGCAAAGAATCAAAAAGACCCAGCCTATCAAGCATGGGCGCAGGGTCAAGAAACTCAAATGGCTCGTGATATTGAAAGAATGAAAGCTAGCTTGCAAAACCCATCTCTGCGACAAGATGAGCGAGATTCTATCCAGCAAGCAATTGTCACATATCAAAGCGCCATAGATGCAATCAAGAAGGCTAGAATCTCACCACCCGCAATGAACCCGCAATATATGCGCTAAGTTGTATAAATAGCTTATGCGACATAAGCTAAAAGTTTTGGATATTGAAGATGCATGTCAATGTCCCTTTTATATGCAAAACACCGCTGGGAAATCTAGCTGTCTTATAAAACTAACAACAACACCAGAAGCTCTCACATCTCAACTAGAGAGCGATACTCATTCTGATTTTGATTATTGGGATATGGATTGCGGTGGAGAGTGGGGAAATTGTTCGATTCTTCCTTTGTTGTATCAATTTAAAGAAGACGATGAAGAAGCACCACAGGTTGTCTCAAAAAACGAACAGGCGATTTCAGAATACGACCCATTTGGTGATAGCGAAAATCCAGACGATTATCCAGATGAGCCAGAAGCCCCAATTATTATTCCAGCTCCAGACAAATTGTTGAAACAAAACGTTGAGATGGAAGCGTTTAATACAAAATTCACGATTCACATAGTTAAAAATCCATATTTGGTTAAGGGAGGGGTTTTGGTTTATCCAGCTAATAATCAGCTCTATATTGATGACATTGAACTGAGAAAAATGTTGCGTGGTTCGATTGACCAAGAACTTGAAGTCTATTTAAGAAAACCAATCAAAATGGGTAGAATTTATGCCACATCCAACGGCGGCACTCGCTCACTCGTGAAGGCTAAGAAAATCTATCATGCAATCGTGGCTGGAACCAGTAGACTCGTTAATGAAAAAGACGTTGGAGATTCTACATTCAAGGCGCTCGCAAGAGCATCTGCTGAAGGCGAAGAATCGGTAATTTTAATCCCAAGCGACTGTGGGACTTTAGACATTTATGCGACTGCTATGGTGCAGATTGGTGCTGTAAAGCAGTTTTTAATGAGCCACAGTGACACAAGTGTTAAACAAATTTTTATGGTTATGACAGACCAGACGAGCTACGATGTGTTCACTAAATACCATAAAAGAATTTTCAAAAAGAGAAAAGTGCCTGTTAAACAAACAGCAAAGACTTAATAGAAAAGGGTTTCGAACCTGTTTTTACTAAAAAACATATGTGCTGCTTTGGCATTTAATGGTGGAACTCGATGGGGCTTGATAATAATTTAGATTTTAATGTTTTATCAGAAAGAATTTCAGCACAAACTGAAGCTTATGAAAAATTTGCCCTATCTCTTTCTAAAATTTTAGAACTTCTTGATGAGCTTAAAAGTAGAATCAAAGAAGATGGCAATGAGTCGTCTCTTGCTTTTAGAGATTTAATCAAAACCATTACAATCATTAGTACGCAGCTTGAATCTTACATTTCGTTTACGAGAGACAGCGACTCGCTAATGGTTCAACATTTGGCTGATTACAATTTTGTAGGACAGCAGCTTTTACTTGAAATTCGAAAGCACCAAGAAGTTGTCGTAGAGCTTAATGAAACACTTGAAAATTTGGTTGAGAGCGGCGGTCATGAACACAATGAAATTTCTAATATTTTGATGAAACTCACCAAAGATATTTCTACCCTAGTTGATGTTTCTCAAAAATCTGCCTCTCAAATTGAAGTCATATATCAAAACAAAACCAGTTTTTGGAACAAAATCAAGGACGCTAAATACTACATTGTTGCAATTTTCACGATAATTACGGTTATTGGTGCCTTGATACAACTGGGGTTGTTTAAAATTATTTGGGGCGGGTCTTAGTTTTCCTCATTCTGTGTCATATTGGGTCATAATATACGTATGGATGCGCTAAAAGAAATTCTCGACCATACTGTTTATAAGACCGTGAGCGGCAGTCGCTCATATGGCATGAATACACCGACATCAGACGAAGATGCTCTTGGTGTGTTTATTCCACGCCCTGAAAACATTCTTGGTGTTACAGATAGCGTTGGAAAACACTATCGCAGAACCGAACCAGACGAAAATTATAAAACCCTACCAGATTTTATTGCTTTTGCTAGAGACGGTTCGTCATTTTGGGTTGAGCCTCTGTTTGTACGACGTGAAGATATTTTGGTGATAAAGCCATATTTCGAGCCATTTCTTGAAAACAGAAAGCTTTTCTTGACACAAGCTTTGATTAGCAAATCTTTGGGATTTATGCAAGGAATGGTTAATCGCTCTATTTCTCAAAAGAGCATTCCAGAGACCAAGAATCTTTCTGAAGAAGAGCAGTTGAATGCTTTGATGAAATCTAAGCAAAAAAACATGTATCATGCTGTTCGTGTTGGAAACATGATTGTTGAAATGCTGGACGAATATGATTTGCGTGTTTATCGCCCGGAAGAGCGAGAACATCTATTGAGTATCAAGTCTGGTGTGATTTCTCTTGAAGACGCACGAGATGAAACAGCAGAGCTTGTCGCAAAGATTGAAGAAAAGCGAGCCATCTCAAATCTTCCAGATATTGCAGATGACAGCATTCTCAACTCACTACTTGTTTCAAGCATTCAAAAATATTGGAGCGCAGAGAAGTGGATTTAACATATCAAGCTAATGGTGCTAATCAGCACCGAGTGAGATTGTTGTCAGAAACTCTTGGGGCAAGTAGTGTCGCAGCCTTAGATTCGTCATCTAAGGTTGCATTTTCAATTTGGTGCGACCACACTACTCCGCCGCCAAAATATCACGTCTGGTGGCAAAATACTAGCCTTGAATCCATTGATAAAATCGTTTCATATGCAAAACAACAAATTGATTCACACCCAAATTTAAATATCGTTATTTTCGAACACTCTTCTCAATCCGTTGAAAATATTACGTTTTTTGTTGTTGTGTCAAAAGATAATGTTGTCCGCACGTTTCAAAATGAGAAAGATGTTTGCTTGTATCTAAAAGAGCTGGCATCTAAATATAGTGAAGTATGAAATTTCTATCTGTATGCGAAGTGTGTCTACAAACTTATTATCTGGATGGTGATGAAGTTTACACGCCGCCAAATATGAAAATACGAAGAACGCCATCTAAAAATCCATATATTGGAACTTGGGGAGACTGGGTGTTACATATACAATCACATTGTCCCATGTGCAGGGTGCAACAGTGTCCCTTAAACGCAATGGAAGATTTGCAGAATCACAAAGACGCATTAAAAGCAGAAAATGAAGAAATAACCAAAGACAATGAAGTTTACGACGACGAAGATTAGGTAAAATATCATCATGCAAGAGCGAAGTAAGTTAAAATGTGCCTTTTGTCTTCTAGGCCCACCAGCATCTGGAAAGGGCACGGTTGGTTCTTTACTCAAAAATTCTTTTGGCTATCCGAGTATAATTCCAGGCGACATTTATCGTCGCATCCGAGATGAACAATCTGACTTGGGCAATTTGGTGAGAGAGTCTTTAAAAGACGGCGGATATTGCCCAGATTCTCTTACTAACCGAATTATGCTAGAAGAAGGTGAGAAATTACAACATCAGGCTTTTATCCTTGACGGATATCCAAGAACAATGGTTCAGTTTGAATATCTGATGGAAAATTTTGATGTTGGAAGCTTTTTGCATTTTGACGCTCCGTTCGAAGACTTAATTGTTGCCGCCACAAATCGAGTTCAATGCAATGGTTGTGGAAAAATTTGGTCAAAACTAATGAACGAAAACACTTGTTGTGATTGCGAAAGTCATAATTGGAAAGAGCGTTTTGATGACTCGGCGGAAATGTACCCCAAGCGATATGAAACATACATATCACTCACAGCTCCAATTGTTGAAGCTGTTGAAAATTTGCCGAATTATAAAAAATTCCAGAGCCTCGGCAATCCTAATATAACTGCCGAAGTTCTGGAATATGTAAATAGCTTAAAGGTTTAATAGCCTCTATTCTTAGCACTAGGATAAACATTGGCAGTAGGAGTTTGGTCTCCAGCGGTGCCAGTGTATTTGCTCATGTAAACTTCCATTTTCTTTAATTTCTTAGCCAAATCAATAGCTTCGTTTTGAATTTGTTTTAGTTTACTTCCGTACACATTAGTAAAATATGTTCGCTCGTTGGTTGGAAACACAGCGTTGCTGGGAAATGGTCTGGAGCCATTTACGCTCGTAAATTCTTCCCATGTGATACTTGTGCTTCCCATTGTAACAGTCGCTGTATTTGTATTTTTAAACCACTTACCACCGTTGGATGAACCACCAGATGCAATCTGAACACTTAGTCCAGAAGCATAATCAGCAGTTTCATCAGAATCAGTGGTTCGAGTTAATACCCAAGGAGCGCCGCCGCTGCCAACAGCAGTGACACTGTAAATACCAGCCTGACTTGTACCAGGAATTAAAACTTCTCCAAAAGAAACAGCCGTAGTACCAACAGTTACAGCATCGGCGCTAGTATTCTTAAATTGTTTATTGGCGTTAACTGTTCCAGCAGTAACAGTTACGGCAACATTGTATACGAATTCAGCGATTTGGTCTAAATCAGTGGCTCTGGTCAAAACGTAATCGCCACCACCAAGTGTGGTTGCAACATAAATTCCATTTTGTAATGCTGTTACTTGATTTTTAACTAAAATTCTGTCATTAGCAAGAACCGTATATCCATCAATAAGTCCGATGGCAGCATCTGCAACAGTAATAGTTGCTCCCACACCCAATGTACCATTGTTATAGGTGACAGTTCCTGGAAGAATAGCAGTTGTCGCCGCTGCTACTGCGGTTTTTACAACATAGTTGTTTGAATCTTTGTATAGAACCCTGTCACCAACAGCTAAAGTTACACCGTCAATAGTGCCAAGAGCACCGTTTTCTCCTCGTGTTAATGTTGCCCCAACGCCAGCGGTGCCGTTAGAATAAGTGATAACAGCATTTGATGGCAAAAGAGTTGTGGTGGCTGCTTTAGCTGACAAGACAGTTGCTTCGTCGCCAATTGGGAGCTGATTTTGCGTAAGATATTCTGCAAAAGTGATTGCCGTAAAACCAACTGAAATGCTAGTTGGAGATGTGCAAATAAACATTCTTTTTGCACCAGCGGTTCCGTTTCTAACGATAATGTTAAAACCTGGGCTTAATTCAGAAGTTGTTCCAGCGTCAGCGTCTGTGGTTCGGGTCAAAACGTAATCGCCACCACCGAGTGTCGTGGCGATATAAATTCCATTTTGTAATGCCGCTGCTTGATTCTTAACTAAAATTCTATCTCCAGCTACAACAGTATATCCATCAATCGTTCCAATAGCAGCATCTGCAACAGTAATGGTTGCACCTACGCCCAATGTACCATTGTTATAGGTGACAGTTCCTGGAAGAACGGCTGTTGTGGCAACAGCTACAGGAAGAGACGTATGCAACAATGATTTTTTAAGATTGTCGATTTCGACTTCAAGCATACCAAGCGCCTTAAACATATCGCCGATTGGCTCGGTTGTTTGGCTTAGGCTTGACAACCCTGTTGAAGCAACATTGTCTTGCACTGACTGACGTTCAATCACAGTATCGTAAGATAAAGATGATGTGTCATTAAAATTTGAAGGATAGTTTGGCATTGTTATGTCTCCGAGTTATTAGTTATGATTTCTGCGGAAGTTTTGTGCTTACCTTTTCTCTATCGCTGATTAAAGATTCAAAAATTTCTTCAATTTGCTTATCTGCTTCAACAATTCTATGAGATGAGTATAAATTTTCAGCAGTTGCTGTTTGATTTAATATGTCGCCACCAGATGTATCGCCCTGGTTATTTTGAGCCCATTGTTTCCACATTTCAAGGCATTTTGAGCAATACCAGGGTTTAACAAAGGCGGGTCTATGTCTATTGCAGACAACTTCATGACAATTATCGCATGTGGCTGGGAAGCGCACCAATTTACCGCAAACATGACAAGTTGGATATGTCTGTTTCTGCTGTTTGAAGTATGATTTGATGCCAATGTTTGGATTCATAGACTATTATTTGATTCTTGCGAGCCCTTTAAAAAACCTTTTTTAAGACACGAAAAGTAGGATAATTATACTGGGATGCGGTATAATAAGATTCGAAGCCGGAATTCCTCAAGAAATCTGGGTAAGACCTATATGGAAACATAGAGAAACTCAAGGCGGACTAACAGCCTTTCTCTCCATAGTCACTTGCAGCTTCTAGCATGGTAAGAAATTGTCGTGTTAAATCCCCGAGTTGCGAGAAAAAGGAAGAACAAATGAATAAAACGATAAAAGGGGCGACCCTCACTCTTGCTCTAGCAGCAAGTATGGTCATGGCCCAAAGTAGTCGGCATTTGCAACAGAGTGTATCGAAGTCACCAATGGTGTCATCAAACACGCAAAGCCAAAGTGTTAAGGTTAAGTCTAGTACAAGACCTGTCACTTCGACACATACGACGAGTAAAGTCGTACAAACAGAGTCTTTGACAATTACGAGAGTAAATGCGATAAAGGCTGTGGGTGAGAATTCCGCAAGCGATTTTCTTACACGACGAAAGAATGCTGAAGTAGCTGAGCGCTTTTTTAGAAAGCGTGGCGTTACTTCCGATAAGGCAATTATTGCTATTTTGGTCAATGCATGGCATGAAAGCACGTGGAATCCATCGTGTCAATCAGGCTCCTGTATTGGATTTTTCCAAATTTTGAATCGAGGCGGCATGGGTGATGGTCATTCAACTGCAAAATTGAAGCAATTGGTATATAACATCACCATATTAGCGGACTCGCTTTCATTTAAGCAATGGGCAAAATGGGTGGAGAAGAATCCCAGCGTAACCGCTGGAGAAATGTCCTACCGATTTGCCGCAACTGTCGAGCGCTGTGCCACCAAGCATCGTGCTCCAAGACGTAAAACTGCCGATAGATGGTTTAAGGCATTAAGCTAACAAAATTGTCTTAATGTCAACAAAAAACTGGATGGCTATTAGCCATCCAGTTTTGCTCACCAATAGTTCGGAGCTTAGTTTTCTTACCAACCACGGTTCTGAGCAGATGGGTAAGCAGGGGTCGTAACCGCTGCACCAACCTGGTCGCCAGCAGTTCCAGTGAAAACACCAACATGAGCAGCAAGGAAACCAAGCTCTTTAACAAAGCTCATTGCCTTACCAGTGATGTCGTAAATCTTTCGCTGATACTGTGCTTGAATGAAATCAATTTCACGAGCAACTAAGTTACCTTTTGAAGTTGGCAACTGAGATTCTTGAGTGAATTCTTCAAAAACCAAAGCAGTTGTTCCCATAGTGATGGCAGTCGCTGTAGTTTGAATGTAGCTCTTGCCAGCGCTCGTGCCGCTGAGAACATTAACAAATGTACCCCAGCACATTTCAGTAGCAGACGCAGTGTCTGCTTCTCGAACACGAGTCAGCACCCAGTTGGTTGTTACGCTTGTTAAAACATAAACACCGTTGTTTGCTGGAGCAGCTTCGTCTTTAACCAAAATTCTTGCGCCAACAGTGGAAAGAGTCACACCGTCAACTAGCAAGTTTGCATTACCGCCAGTTGCAGTAAGTGTAGCAAGTACACCAGAAGTACCATTAGAGTAAGTTGGCGAGTTTGGAAGAACAGCTTGAGTAGCATAATCGCAAGCCTGAACTGGAACTAAAAGCCACTTCATAGCAGCAGTTACATCTCTGTTCAATCTAGCGAGAGCTAAGAAAAAGTCAGCCCAAGTTTGCGTAGCTTTGGAAATATTACCAGTACCAGCAACGTTGGTGTCAGTCGGATAGCGCAAACCCGTAGCAGAGTTTGCACCAGTTGTGTCTTTAAGCTCTCGATTGCTCGTAATGTTATCTACGGTCAATGTTGGCCCATTTAAGTTTGAGGGATATCTTGGCATTGTATTTCTCCTGTTGGTAAGCGCACCAGGTAATTCCTTCTAGAAATTTTCCTAATACTCCTGCTTTCGTTGTTGATATTGCTATCACCTTTTTTACTTGGCAGATTTTGTTTATTCAATTGAGCAGGCTCAACAACCTTTTTTTACGAATCTTAGAGTTGAAACCCTTCTTTAATTTTCTCGGAGCTGTATAAACACCTATTGATATAAACGGTAAAAACATGGATTTTGACATTTCACCACTTTGGAAAGGACAACATACATTTCTAAAGCCTGTTATCTTTTCACCAGGTCAAGTCTTTAGTGGCGTCAATTGTAAGCTGCCAAATCAAAATAAAGGTTCGATTTCATTTTTTGACGGCAAAGAATGGAAGTCATTGGGGGTGGGGAATGCCGCCCAATCACTTATTGTAACAAATGGGTTGCCTAGCTGGGGAAATATTGATATATCAACGTCAATAGGAATTTTGAGCGCAGAAAACGGCGGAACTGGAATATCAAAATACGAAGCTGGCTCAATGCTTTTTGCCAATTCAAAAAATAATCTCTCAAAATTGGCTCCAGGAAAAAATAATCAAATTTTAACCATTGTTGATAAAATTCCATCCTGGTGTGATTTTTCAGGTGTCACTGGAAATGGTAAATCATCATATTTAGCTGTCTGGTCGTCCAATAAAGATATTTGTGAAACAAATATACAGATTGACAACGAAAAGCTTATCTTAAAAGAGAAAAATTCATCTATCCTTATTGGAGATGTGTTGTTATCTTCAGAGAATGATTCTTTTACAGTGATGTCGGCTAAAGAATCATTAGCTTTAGTAAAAGATACTTTTTCAATACAACACAACAACAAAGCTGTTGTTAAATTTTGGAAAGGCAAACTAACTGTTGGCAGCATCCCTGTAGATAGAATTGATGGAACTCTTGATGTTTCAAAAGGCGGCACAGGGATGGCGCAATATAGTGTTGGTAGTATCGTTTATGCGTCATCTAACGACACTCTCTCAGCGCTATCTATTGACAACTCAGATGGCTTTTATCTCAAAGCTGTAAATGGAAGACCACAATGGGCACCCATCGAAACTGTTTCAGCAAAAACAACAAATAACACCACCCTTGAATTATCCCCCGGAACACAACACAGGGCTCCTCTTCAATTTCAGGTTGGAGAGCTTACTAGTTCTCCACAAATTGGGGCTATTGAGTGGGATGGACAAAAAATTCTTGTTACAACGAAAGACAATCAAAGAAAAGCTCTATTGTTTGATGGAGAAAACATCAATTCATTATCAAAAGGCGTCTTTGAGCCTGTTCTAACCAATATGGGTGGAACTGGAAGAAATCTTTCAAACAAACCGATTGGAAGTCTTTTGTTTATAGAATCTAACTCAACTGTTGGAATTTTATCTCCAGAGCCCGGTGCGTTTATTAGATTTGATTCAAATAGTTTACCAATTTTAAGTCACGCTGTTCAAGACATAACAAGTGATGGCGGAATAGTTGTATCGTCATCAGATAAATATGTGCCGCATCTATCCATAGACCAAACATCAAATTTTAGTCCTATTTGGAGTGGTGTTCACACATTTGTCAACGGCTTGTTGCTCGGAACTGACACGACGCTTAATTTTGCGCAAAACATTAAGTCTGGCTTGCCACAAATACATTTTGAAACGTGTCAAGAGCCTAAACAAAAACAAAACGGAGATATGTGGTTTAACAATGACCTTTTTGTTTTTGTCAATGGGTCAACAGTTAATGTAACAGCGCAAAGCAATACAACTATTGCGCAAGTTCAACATTTGCGCATTTGTGAAGGCGTGTCACCTGTTTCAAACACAATTAGGAAAATCAAATATCCACTTCCGTATGGCTCTGATGGAGTTTCTAAAATTAAATGGAAGTTTGTTAGGGCAGATTTAAGAATAGAGGAGAGTCCGTCAAACAACGATGGAAAATTAAGGATTTATGTTAATGGTGATTCTATTTTAGAAAGCGAGCTTACTGTCAGTGTCGGTTCTCAAAGCGCAAGCTCACAACATTTTATAATGCCATATGCATATTCTGGAGACTTAATCAGCATTGAGTTTGGAGAAACTGGCGGCGGTGATTGTTGGAGCCTGTATCTTACAGTCATTAGTGATAATTCATAAGGAGAAAACATGCCAACTTATTTTATTATCCCGCCCCGTAAAGTAGTAGGTAGTGGCTATGGTGTAGATGTTGTTACATCATTGAACACACTTAAGGGCAATCTACTTCTTGCATCAGGAACTGGACTAACGCTTACAACACTTGGCTCAACATTCACTTTTTCTGTAACTCCTAATACATATGTGCTTAGAACTGGAGACACTGTTGTTGGAAATTTACAATTTACTCCCAGCGGCGGCGCATATGGATTAAGACTGCACACATCTGTGTCAGACCCTGTGCAAAATGCCACTGGAGCTATGTATTACAATAGCAACACTAATACCGTTAGGGTATATGATGGAACATGGCAAGACTTGGGGCAAATGGGGGCGCTCACGGAATCATCTGCTGATGCACTTTATATCAGGCTTGATGGAACAAACGACAATTTAATTTCTGGTGATATTGATTTTCAATCAGTTGTAATCAGACTTGGAAGAAAAAATAGCGACCCTGTTACCGGACACACAGGAGATTTGTATTTTAACACCATTTCAAGTGTCGCCAGAATTTATGATGGTTCTTCTTGGAAAACTCTAGACGGAACTGTTAAATCTGTTGGTGGTAGCGCAGGCATTATTACAGATTTGCTTGGCAACGCACCAATTATTTCCACTGGCTCATTACAGCTAGATTTAACCTATTCGCCAACATGGACTGGAATACATACTTTTACACAAGCTGTTGTTTTTGCAACGGCACAAACTTTTAACATCACAAAACTTACCATCGGTGGACAAACCAATGGAGATTTAATTAGATATAACAGCGGATGGGAAAGGATTGGAATAGGAAGTTCTGGGCAAATACTCACCGTTGTCGCAGGCTTGCCAGCATGGGCAGCGCCAGCAATAGGAGGAACTATTGGAACGCCAACTGACGGTGTTTACACAGATGGCTTCTTTGATGCATGGACACCATCGACAACAACAGCAGATGCTGTTGATGATTTGAACGAGATTATTAAAGACTTAGCACCAGCACAAGCCAATTTGCTAACTGGTACCACTTTGTCGATTTCTACTCCGCCGACATTCTATACTGTAAATGTTAGTGCAGGCATCCCAACTCTTTGGTACTACGGCGGTGCATCGGCTGGCAGTACAATCACGACTTATTATACTACTGGCAGCTTGAATCTTGCAACACCATCTACATCTGATACGTTTAGGTGTGGGTTGAAGTCAAACACTGCAACATTCGGCACCGTTTATCATAAGCGATACAACCCCGCTGGAAATAGCGACTTATATTCTTTTGATTTAACCCCCGGTGTCACAGGAAGTAGTGGAGATTTAACTGTTAGTTCGCTTGCTACATACAATAGCATTTGGAAAAAGGCAAACGCATCTATTGCTTATACTCAATCCGCCGATGGATACGAAGGGCACACTATCCGACATGTATCAACGCCAAGTACATATTCCGCTGGAGAATCAAATGAATATAGTGTTTGGCTTGATACCTATAGTGCTGCAAATCCAAACCCATCTTTCTCTGCTGGTCCGACCGCCACAGAAGTTACACCAGTAAACAAATATCTCAGTGGAATTAACTATTACGGAGCTAACTCAACATTTAATATGTCGTTTGTGGCTGCAACAGGAATATTTAACAGATGTTATAACTCAACACAAGTGGCAAGAATATCTGGTGCGGGAATGAACAATTTAAATCTCAATCCCGTTGGCACCCCAACATATACAGATACTTTTGATAAAAGCGGTGGAAGTGTAGTTCTTACAACCCTTGATGCAGCGAATCAGAAGACAATGAACAAATATCTTACTGTGACCCTTTACAAAGCATCTGGAAATTCCACATCAAGCAATGCTGCTATTAGCAGAGCAATCTGCACATATGGTACGGCATCAACTACAACAAGTGATATTTTTGTAGACGAAGCACAAAGAGTTGTTATTGGAACACTTACAGCTTGGACATCATCGGCGGCATTAACCAACGGCAATGCACAGGTGAGAAATGGAACATTGCAGTACCCAGATTCTGGAGACTATCCTGGGTTTACTGGAGACCAAGAATATCAACGTCTCTTTTCCAAAACAAGCGCATCTACAGGAACGCTAACCTTTAACGGTGGTTTTGATGTTGCAAACATTAGTGCATATGGTACTGGTGATTTGAATGTTTTGATATATCTTGATAATGATGCACTTTATTTTGATTTGGGAGTTGCAGCAGGTTTGGGTGGCGATGGTTCAACTAAAGCTTTGGCTATAGGTGGAAAAAATACTGGTAGCTCTGGTGTCACATTAAATTGGTCGATTGGCACTTATACTACTGGCCCAACCGGAAGCGGAAATCTTGGAAAATATAGAGTTATCATCATTTTCCGCAACACCAACCGCACGATTACATCAATAACGAGTTCATAATGTCCTGGAATAAAACAGACCGAAGTTTCAAAACACTAATCAATCGGCGCACAACTGATGCGGAACCGAGTAAGTATTGGTATAACGAAAAAAGCGATTTTACGATTGACATTCATAGTTCTGAAATTAAAACAGACACAATTCCAGGCACACCGCCCGGAGCAGACACAGCGGTTATTGATGTATATGCCTACGCTGCAAGATTAACACTTATTGAAGATACTAGCGTCCCTGGAAAAATGACATGGTTTGCTAGTAGTGAAAGCAATACAGTGTTGGCACAGACAGATGAAGGTGCAAGGCTAAAAGATTGGATTCCAGATAAATACGGCTCTGGGTATGCCATAGCACTATATGATAGTTCAGATGTTCAAATTCCATACTCTGATGCTTCTGGTTGGTATTTTGATTATCCAACTGGCATTCTATCATTCACCAATGCAAACACAGACAGTGGAAGTGTTAGTTCTCGTGCTCCTTATAAAATCGTTGGATATCGTTATATTGGAACTAAAGGCAACGTAACCCCAGGAAGCGGCACGACAAATACTTTAACAAAATGGACAAGCTCAACATCACTGGGCGATTCTATTGCAGCAGAATCTGGCGCTATTTTGACTGTTACTGGAACACTTAGAACTACAGTTGGAAAATCGTTCTATATCCCACACCCAACAAAAGAAGGATGGAATTTAGAACACGGCTGTCTTGAAGGCCCAGAAAACGGGATATATCAACGTGGATATTGTGAAGGAAAGGAAGATTATGTTGTGACACTTCCTGATTATTGGGCTAAATTAAGTGACAACGACTATACCATCCATATCACCCCATATGGAAATTACAGCCTTTATGTATCTCATAAAGATGCAAACGGATTTGTGGTGTCAAGGTGTAAGACGTGGAAATGGCGAAAGAAATTTGTGAAGTTTAGCTTTGTTGTAGTTGGTAACCGAGTTGGTGCCCCATTACAATTGGAGACCGAAATAATACCATTCGGCTCCTAAAGAGGACCGATTAATGGAAGAAAATACAGAAAACAATTTCAACGAGCCAGCAAGTGATAGCTTGTCAGAAGAGATTCTTGTTTCTGCCGATGAGTTTGGCGAAGTTAGTTTATTTTCAGCCACGGGAACTGCTGGTGGCATCGACGGAGCAGCCGTCACCACTGCAAGCAAAGATATTCTTATCACACCTGGTGTCGGTAACACTCTTAATCAAATCTCTCAACTTGATTTTAAACATGTTAGAGCTACGCCACCAGCCGACATATCCGAGCCTCAAGATTCTGAAATTAAAGTAACTTTATATCCGTATGGAGAGCGAAAGAGTGGAGATGCGTATGATTCTCCCGTTTTGGTAATCGGTGGAACATGGAATGGTGTTCGATATGCGCCGTCAACTGATTATATTTCTGGCGCAAGCTCTACAGTTGCACCTATTTGGATTCACCCTCGTAGTGGAAAAATTGAAGCAACTTTGTTTAGTGCGCCAGCCGCTGGTTTCAACGGATTAACACTAACTCACGGAGAGGGTTCATTTACACTCAAGGGCGGTACAAATGTTGCCAACGCAGTTTACAGTGACCTTCTAACCGTTAATTTTACACAACCTGCAACTAACTACTTTCAATCAATTACGATTCACACTTCTGGCGATGATGTTCAAAACGGCGATTTAGTAATTACTCACGGCTCTGTAACAGGGTCGTCTTACCGAACAATAACGTTTAATAGTGCTGCTGGAAACACATCTGGCAACTGGACATTTGAAAAACAAGGCACAAATAACACAACCTATCATTTTGTCTCCAGCGCCACAACTCAACAAGTTCTAAGCACAAATGCTGTCACCACAACCCTTGGTGATATATATTATACAACGGCAGGCTCAACACAAGCTGCTTTAACCCGACTTCCAATGGGTGGAAGAAGCTCAGCGCTCGTCGGCAACTCTGCTTCTCCAATTCCAACTTGGCTTGCTCCAACTACAACCGGACATGTGTTAAAATGTAGTACCACTGGTGATGCGTCTTGGGGTGTTGTGGGTACAGCCGGAGGCGGAACTGGAATTGCCACTACACCGTCAATTGGTCAACTTCTTTGGGGGAATAACGCCAGCGGATACACTGCCAACGTATTAGTGGCTACATCTCCAATTACACTAATTACCAACGGAACCACCGGACAAGGAACTATTGGTGTTAATGCAACTAATACAAACATAAACAATTTTGTTGTTCAAAGAGATGGTAGCGGTGGTTTTTCTGCTGGCGCAATTGTAGCATCATCTATTTCTCTTACAACTGGCACTATTTCATCTGCTCCAACTGGCACAACAGATATTGTTAACAAAGCTTATGTAGATGCGTTAGCACAAGGCATTGATATTCGAGCGTCTTGTCGCTTAGCCACTGCAACAGCTTTGCCAGCTCATGGTGCTATATCCGGGAATGTAATAACAGCTTCAGCCAACGGAGCACTTTCTGTTGATAGCGTGGCAACTGTAAACGGCGACAGGATTTTAGTTAAAAATGAAGGTGGGGGAACACATTTAGAAAACGGTATTTATGTTGTTACCGCCACTGGTTCTGTTGGTACGCCTTATATTTTAACCAGGTCTAGTGATGCAGATGTAAGTGCAGAAGTTACCAGTGGAATATTTACTTTTATTGAAGAGGGCACAATAAACGCTGATTCCGGGTGGGTGTTATCAACAAACAACCCCATCACTCTTAATACTACTGCGCTCGCATTTACACAATTTTCTGGTGTTGGCTCAATTACTGCTGGCTCTGGTTTAAATAGTAGCGGAACCAACTTTGCTTCTAATGTTTATCTTGATAACTCCCAAGCTTCAAATCAAATCAGATTTCAAGGTGGTAGCGGAACAAATAACTCTGCGTCTGCTGGTAATTCTGGAACAACTGTTACTTTTGATGTAAAAACAACTGGCTCTGGGACAATGCTGTTTGAAGGAAAAGCAGACGGATTTGAACTTACTGCTGGTGCAACTGGAAGAAAATTAACAGTTACTGGAGCAGCTAAAACCCTGGCTGGTGCAAAAACAACGCTTACACTTGGCGGTTCAGGTACAGATGGCGTAACCATTAACACAAACGCTGATGGATTTGATATCGCCGCAGGAACATCATCAAGAACGCTTACTGTAACTGGCTCAAGCGGAACACTTACTCTTGGTGGATTTGTTTTAACTGTTTCTGGAGCAAACAAAACACTCGCAGGAACACAAACCACACTTACATTGAGTGGAAGCGGGTCAGATAATATTACAATTAATAGCAATACTGATGGTTTCAGTATGTCTGCTGGCACAACTGCAAGAACGCTTACATTAACCGCTGGTGGAAACCTTACATTTACGTCTGGTAGTAACAACCCAAACATAACTGTTCCAAACCTTGCTGCATCAACGATGGTGGTGAACAACGGAAGCACTTTCACACAATATGGGGTGCTATTCTCTTCTGTTGCAACAAATGGTGTGGCTCTTTCTACGGGGCAGGGTGCATCTGGGCAACCACTTATTGGTCAGGGCGCAGCCAATCCCATATTTGGTAGTGTTAATGTAGCTTCATATGCAACTGGAATTCTTCCAATTGCTAACGGTGGAACAAATAACGACACCCTGGCTGTTACCGCAGGTAGAGTTGTTTATACTGATGGTACAAAATTGGTGTCTCTTGCAGTCCCAACATCAAGTGCCAACGCTGTTCTTTATTATGTTTCTTCCGCTCCAGCTTGGAGTGGCACAACAACAACTGCTGGGTTAACATTCCAATCACAAGCTGGTGGTGTCCCACAATGGTCGAACCTTGTTACTGGTGGTGCTATTTCTGCTGGAACTGGTATTACGATATCCACTGCGGCACCCGCTGTTGTTGCAGTTGACCAGGCTTTTGCACCAACTTGGACAGGCTTACATATTTTCAGAGGCTCAGCCACACAAATAACTGTTCAAGATTCGGCAGACTCTAATGTAGCTAGATATCGTGTTGATATGACATCTGGGCAAGCTGGTGTGGCTCTTGGAAAAGACATTACATCAGCGGGCGCAATTCAACCATTCCCTGTATCATTCTTGATGCAAGCTGGCGGCGGCACTTTAACAACAAAAACTGTTGTGAAGATTTCTACAACAGCGGGTGCGGTTCTCAATACTACAACTGGAGAAAATGCTCTTGCGATTGGTGTATTGGTAACAGGAAACACCATTGGACAAGCAGTCAGAGTTGCAAGACTTGGGCGTGTTACAGTAACTGCCGACACAACAGCGGTTGCTGTCGGAGATTATTTAATTTGTGGTGCTAGTGGTGCTGTTACTGGTGGTAATGCTTCTGCACCAACGTCTGGTGGTTGGGTAGGAAGAGCATTAACAGCTAAGGCAGGCGGCTCATCTGGTGACGTTGATATGTTGCTAGATGTGGGTGCTGCTGGTGCTGCCGCAGTTGGTGGAAGCGGTACACAATACAATCTCGCAATGTTTAACAATGCTGGTGGAACTAGCATCGGAAACTCAATGGTGACACAGAACTCTGGCACCACTGAAGTATATGTTGGAAGCGGCGCAGCAACAAATAGATTGGTTATTGGAGGAGCAACATCTGCATCAGCTCTTACTTTAAATTCCAACGGTCAAACCACCGCTGCTTACGGTATTACATTCGGAACAGACGGCAATAACGTTAATTTGTATCGCTCGGCAAATGACACATTAAAAACCGACGACGCACTCATTGTTGTTGGTACATTATCTGCTGGCGCAACTGGTTTTAGCACAACAGCAAACGGCAACACGACAATAACCCCACAAACCGCTGGAAATCCAACATTATTACTAAAAACACATGTTACAGATGATAGCTCTACAACAGTTAATTTCCTAGAACTTAAAACATCTACAAACACGCTTTTGGCAAGAATAACAGGCGCAGGAAAACTCATTTCCCCTGTTAAAAGTTTTGATATTCCACACCCCAATAAAAAGGGATGGCGACTTGAATATGGATGTCTTGAAGGTCCAGAGCACGGAGTCTATGACCGAGGATTTGCAGAAGGGCGTGGCGAGGTTTATGTTCCTTTGAAACATTATTGGAAAGACCTTACAACTGGAGAATATACGATTACAATAACATCACACGGACCATATCATTTGTATATTACAAAGAAAGATGAAGATGGTTTCTGGATAAAATCAACCGGACTTTTTGGAAAATTTAAAAACATTGCTTTTGATTGGCTTGTTACAGGTGGTCGTGCCGACGATGCTCCCAAATGTGAATATCAATCTGATGAGATGGATTAGCATAGGTTAAAGAGACCGAAATATTCAAAAAGATATAGAGAAGATTAATATTCTATGTCTACAAACGACGTACTGATTACACCAGGCTCAGGTGAAGTGAAATGGGTCGATAGCGGTGGTAGCGATTTTGTTCGCATCATTGGTGATGCTGGTGCTACTAACACCATTACATTTGTTGGTGATGACAATACTGCCAATGGTGTTGTTTTTCAAGACCACGCCACAGATGTATTTTATCCAGCCACGTCTGGATTGAACCTCGGCGTGTCCGCAAATCGTTGGAATTTATTCGCTACAGCAGGTGATTTCTCTGGCGCAATCACAACTGCAACTAATCTTACTCTTTCTGGCGCAAGCTCAACAATCACAATTAACGGAGCTTCTGCTGCCATTAATATGGGCGGAAGTGCAGGGCTTTTCACATTAAGTAGCGGAAGCTCAATACTTCTGAGTGGCGCAACATCTTCTGTAACACTAACTGGATTATCGTCAGTGTTGACACTCGCTGGCGTCACTGGAACAAATCTTGCTCCTCTTAAATTTACAACTGGAAGCGCACCAGGAACATCCGTTGCTGGTCAAATGTGGTGGACTGGTGGCTCAAACCTTCAATTTGCTAAAACAAATGGCACAGCATCAACCTTTGCATTTACGGATACAGACCTTAGTACATTTACTGTTGGGATACTTGGTGTTGCTCGTGGCGGAACTGGCACTGGTACTTCATTTACCACAGGAAGTATTGTCTTTGCTGGCGGAAGTGGTGTTTATACTCAGGATAATGCAAATTTGTTCTTTGATGACACTAATAACACGCTTGGTGTAGGAACTACAAGAACTGGAGCTATTTCTGGAACCAATCCAAGCGTGAGAATACTTGGAACAGGAACTACTTCAGCAACTTCATCGTTTGAAGTTCAAAATTCTAGCGCTGGAGTTTTATTTTTTGTTCGAAATGATGGTTTAATTAACTTTGGAACAAAAGGGACATATACAGAAAGCACGGGGCAATTAGCACTGTCCACATCGGGAAGTGGCGCAGGTATTTTACTTGGTGGAGATGTTAGTTTATATCGTCAAGCGGCAGACGTTTTGAGAACGGATGATGCTGTTTGGGTCAATAGCAGAATCGCTGTTGGTGCAGACCCTGCGAGTTATCCTAACTCATCTATTAGAGTTTCCAAATACCCAGGAAGTGATGCTTACCACCGTGCTGCCGACTTTTTAGTTTGGAACACCTCGGCATATACACGAACAACATCAACTGCTGGTGTTTTATGCGACCATTATTACGGAGCCACAAGTGATAATGCGGCTGGTTTGTATGGCGGCGTC
>OFQY01000120.1_pt1 | contig 36408 bp, 42 predicted proteins | sample 1542991 | NCBI WGS metagenome assembly OFQY01 (sample SAMN07774224, study PRJEB24372) | wastewater metagenome | isolation source: Exp Tend VB 10WW | collected 2016-02 | reverse complement strand
GCCGACGTGCCGACGTGCCGACGTGCCGACGTGCCGACGTGCCGATCGAATACCATGTCGTGTGACGGATTTCCGTCACCTGGGTAAAATTGCCCACCTAAGTGACGGATTTCCGTCACTTGCCGATTGACGCGATGAAAGCGCTTTCATAGGATCAGAAGGAGACGATGACGGCGCTTATGTGACGTGCGCCGCGCGCCGAATCGTCCGCCCGCGCTCGCCCTACCAGATCATCCCGCGCAAGGGGATTATGGGGTTCGGCCACCAATACACCCTAACACGCCCACCGTCGCGCATCATTCGGCGCTCGTCGCGCGCCTAACAGCTTGCAGCATAAAGACTTATCGTATCCACGTCCGATATCATACAATATGTTGCGTTTGTTGCGGGGCGATTGGCGTGCGATGCGGGACGCGCGCCGAGGGACGGGGGGAGCATTCTGGTACCATCGGCCGCCACTCCCGCCGCCCGGTATGTGACTCCTCGCACTATGCCAGCGACGAAAGTACAGTGCAACTACGGCGTAAGTAGATCGGCGTTCGGCGTCACGTTTTCTCGTCCTTTTTCGTGACGACTTGCAAGTAGCGTGAAAGTACGGCTCAACTAGAATCGTTCCACGTGAAACGAATTTCTGGTACCATCAGGACGGAGAGAACGTATGGATGGGTTGAGTCCCAAAGTTGATATTAGGAATGTCGCGTTTGCGTCCGCGAAGAATGACACGCCGCAGATGGCGGTTGCGAAGATCGAGCCGTTGTTGAGGCAGATCGAGGAAAAGGCGTCGCCGAATGCGATCAAGATGCTCATGGCGTGCGTCAAGAAGGCGCAGGAGTTAGCGCCCGAGGGTTTGGAGATCGGCATCACGACGATTATCAACAAGTTGAAGTCGTATCAGGACAATATTCAGGCGGCGGATGCACGTGACATTCGTACGTTGGCGCGGGAGGCGATCCGGTTCCCGGCGTATTTGGCGAGCGTCGAGAAGAAGATTCTTGAGGATGCGCCCGATCCGGGTCCTCCGGTGCAGCAGCACGTTCATTTACACGTCGATACGCAGAGGCAGTTGCAGGAAATGGAGGCGAGGCGTGCCGCGTCGTCTCAAACCTGAGCCGCCCAAGTCCAAGCCGCGCATCCTTGCCGGCGAGGGGAAGTCGCTCTACGAAATCCTTGCGCTTTTTTTGGACTGGTTGAACAAGGGGAATTGTCTCATCCAGCCGAAGGAGGGTGGGAAGCTCATTCCGTTGATCCCGAAGCCGGCGCAATTGAAGTTGCTTGAGGCGATGATGGATTTTGCCGCTGCCGGCAAGCCCGTCCGCATCATTGTGCTCAAGGCGCGTAAGGAGGGTATTAGTTCGTTGATGCAGGCGTGGAATTATTTCTACACGAAGGAGTGTCCGCAGATTGGCGCGGCGACGGTGGCACATGAGCAGAAGGCGACGCGCGACATTTTCAGGATTACGCGGCGCATCCATGAGAACGATCCGACGAAGATCAATCGCACGTCGGCGAAGAATCGGCGCGAGTTGATTTATCGGCATGATAGTCAGTTCGTGACGATGACGGCGGCGGGGTTGTTCGCGGGTTCCGGTTCGACGACGCATTCGCTGCATTTGTCGGAGGTGTCCAAGTATTCCGGGAATGTGCAGGACACGTTGATGTCGTTGCGGGGTTCGGTTCCTGGGAATGCGTCAACGGTGGTGGTTTTGGAGTCGAGTGCGAACCGCACGGTGCAGGGGAAGGAATTTGAAGAGGAGTGGCGCGCGGCGGTTTCGGGAACGAGTGGGTATCTGCCGCTGTTCATTTCGTGGCTGGAGGACCCGGACTATCAGCATCCGATTCCGAAGGGTGGTTTGGGGGGGCTGTCGGATTACGAGTTGGAGTATGTGAACAAGTTTGGCGCGACCGAGGCGCAGATCGCATGGTATCGCTACAAGATGCGGGACGATTTTCGCGGCAATCGCAGTGCGATGATGCAGGAATATCCGACGACGCCGGAGGAGGCGTTTCGCGTCGCGCGGGGTCGGATTTTTCCGATGTTGCGGGTTGAGCGTCACGATCACGTCGCCGAGCCGGCGAGCGTTGAGAAGTCTCCGATTTTCCGGGCGATTGATTTTGGTGGAGCCGATCCGTTTGCGTGTTTGTGGATCGCGGACATGGATGGCCCGACGGGTCTTTCGATTGACATCCGGAAGTGTCCCAATTTGTGGCGCGAGTTGACCACCTGGAGCCGCGACGATGACGATTATGGTCGTCCGCAGGACCGGGGCTGTCACGCGATCGACGCGCTGCGATATGCGTGCGTTTTCTTTCACCTTCGGCGTCGCGTCCACGTTTTCCGGGAGTTGTACGTTAAGGACGCCGCCGAGCAGGGTTTGTCGGAAGCCGATTTGGCGATCAGGATCGGAAAGATGAGCGTGGAGCCGGTTCAGGCAACGGTGGCGGATCGGAGTCGGCCGCAGTCGATCATTTTGCTGACGCAATTGGGGATTCCGACTTGCGCGTTTTCGCGTCCGCAGACGATCGTGCAGGGTGAGATTGAGGATGGGATTGCGTTGCTAATTTCGCTGATGCAGGCGACGGTGAAGATGGGGCGTGAGCCGGAAGCGCCTCCCGATCCGCGCATGTGCATTACGCGGTTGTCGTACGATCTCGGCAAAGAGGCGGTACGATTGGGCTACCAGGACCCGGATTTTATGATTGCGTCCAAAGGCCGTCGTGAGTTAGACTTGCACCCGATATTTGGAGCGCTTGGCTGATGGACGCGGAACAAAGGCACAAGATTCTTTCGGCCGCGCTCACGGCGTTGAGCGAGCATTTCGATACGGTTCAGATTGTGGCGACGCGCGTTGATCCCGATGGTGGGACGACGGATTTGTATGCGAATGGGATGGGGAATGAGTATGCTCGCATCGCGTCGATGGACGAATGGTTGACGGCGGTTGAGGCGACCATGCGGTTGCGTCGTGAGTCGTTGGCGCAGGAGCGGCAACGCCGCCGCGAGGATGATCCAGGATAAGGGTGAATTACAATGGCAAAGTCCACGAAAGTATCGAAGCCGTACCCGAAGCCGCGCAAGAAGGGCTGTTAGATGGCTAAGCGAGTCATCCGCAAGAAGACTCCGACGCAGCAGATTGAAGAATTGCGACTGGTTGTAGAGGCGCGTCATCTGAAAGAGAACCGCGGCGTAGGCGAAATTCTTGAGGCGATGATTTTGCTTAAGGATCGCATCGAGAAGCTCGAAACCCGCGTCTACGCCCTCGAAGAAAGCGTCTCGCTCCGCAAGGTTCGCGAAGGATTGACGAACGATCAGCGCGTGATGGCTCAGAATCCGCAGATCGCAATATCGCTGTAGCGGTTCGCTCCCGCTGATGGCACAGATTGCTCCCGCCTGAACAGAGGTCGGTGCGTGAGAACGCATTTTGACCGGCGCTTATCAACCCAACAACACCGGCGGCGACAATTCGTCGCTTCGCTTCGGTCGCGTCGATTGGAAAGATGACGGCCAGGTCAATTCGTTTCTCGACAAGCTCGTTAACGACAAGCAGCAATACATGCGCGCGTGGGAATCGCGCGCGAATATGAACATCGCGTGGTATCGCGGGTTCCAGAATCTCTTTTGGGACATCGAGACGCGACAGTTCGTGACGGTTGGGAATCCGCGTCGGCGCGTGCGAGCGGTCATCAACAAGATCAAGCCGGCGATCGACCAGAAGCTCGCGTTCCAGACGGCGGAACCGATCGACCCGGACGTTTCGCCGGCGACGGAAGATTCGGATGACTACGAGCGCGCCCGGCTTTCGACGCAACTTCTCCGCTACTACTACGACCAGTTGAATGGGAACTGGAAGGACGAGCGGGTCAACAAGTGGTCGTTGACTACCGGCGTTGGATATCTTGCGACGACGTGGGACGACGAGGCGGGCGGCGACTTTGACGCGGCCAAGAAGCTTGGGATGGAGCCGGACGAGTTCAAGCGCGTTTACGAGACCGATCCGGAAATGCAGATCGGCGATTTGCGTTGGGAAGTGATTCCATCCACGTCGGTATTTTGGGGGCCGTATGGTAGTGAGTGGGAGGATAAGGAATGGGTTCTTCTTACGACGGAGCGGAGCCGCGAGTACGTCGAGCAGCGTTACGACATTGACGGCAATGAACTGTCCAGCGAAGAGACGGTAAACCGTCAGATTTGGCGGCAGTCGGACCTTACGACGGCGGGTATTCAGGCCAAGCACAATGCAGACGGTAATGCCTTGATCTTGAAGGAGTTCTACGCCAGGAAGTGCAAGAAGTATCCTAATGGAGTTCACGCGGTCGTGTGCTCCGGCAAGGTCTTGAACAGAAAGTACAACAAGACGCTCAAGAATCCCTATGAGAACGGCGAGATTCCAGTGCACCAGATGGTGCAGGATTTCGTTCCGAATGATCCGCTTGCGATGTCGGACGTGGATCAGTTGATTGGTCCGCAGGCGAGTTACAACCGGCGCGAGTCGCAGCAGATCGAGAACTGCGAGACGATGGCGCAGCCGGGATTCATGGCGCAGCAGGGTACGATCCCGAACCCCGATCTTTGGACCGGCGAGGCGGGGAACATCAAATATTTTAACGGTCAGGCCCCGCAGCAGATTCCGGGCTTGCCGATGCCGAATTCCGTTTTGCAGCAGATGAATCGGCAGGAACTTGCGATTCAGGATTTGACCGGCATTCACGACGTATCGACGGCGAAAGTTCCGACTGGGGCGAAGAGCGGTCGGTCGATTCTCGCGCTTCAGGAGAAGGATGAGAGTCGTAACAAGCCGATCCGGCTTCGCAGGCGTCGGTTTTGGGAGGACGTGTTTCGATTTTCGCTGTGCATCCTCAAGCAGTACGCGAACGAGGAGCGGCTGGCGAAGATTCTCGGCGAGGACAACCGTTGGGAGGTTATTCGCTGGAAGGGCGATCAGCTTGTCGGTGCGCATGAAGGTCCGGGGATTGACTATTACGACGTGCGGATCAAGACGACCGGACTTCCGACCGGGCGAATTGCGCAGGGCGAAGTTCTTTCGATGCTCATCAACTCGGGCGCATTGAAGCCGGGCGAGAATCAGAAACATTCGGACTTGCTATTCCGCGTTCTGGAGATCGGCGATCTCGAATCGCAGGTCGATCCGGCGCATCGCGACAAGATGCGGGCCAGGGAAGAGAACGAGTTGTTGGCACTGGGTTCGGACGTTCCGATCCAGGAATCGGATGACGATGCCGTTCATATGGCGGAGCATTTGTACGAAATGAAGTCGAGTCGCGTGCGCGCGTTGCCGCCCGAGATTCAGGACAACTTCGATCGGCACGTCAAGAAGCACAAGTATGCGACGGCGTTCAAGGCGCTGGAGCCGCAGTTAATCGTTCAGACCGTGATGCAGCAGACTGGCTTGATCCCGCCGGCGGCTCCGGTCCCACCGGGCGGAAGTCAGCAGCCAAGCGGCGGTCGTATGGGGGCATCAAACGTCCCAAATGGTCAAAAGCCGCGACAGATGACGTTCGGTGAGGGCGTACCTCTCCGAAACCCGCAAACGGGTTGATTGAATTGAAATGAATTCTTGGTAGTATAGGAAAACCAAAAGAATAAGAGCATCTAGCGGGTAGCTCCCGCTTTATAGGTGCTGTTTCCACCACGCTCGAACAGGGGCGCGGACCACCGATCAGGTGGCTCGCGCCCCTTTTCTTTTGGATTCCGACATGGAGAACGCGATGGCAGACAGTGATGTTGTGGTTGAAACGCCGGCCGTTGAAGTCCCGACGGTCGATCCGTATGCCGAGCTTGAGGATGTGCAACAGCGTGAGTTCGTTAAGCTGTGCGATGAGCAGATGGGCCTCGATCCTAAGACGGCCAAGATGCCGGTCGCGAAGCGACTCAACGTGTACATCGCCGCCTCCGCGCCGCGCGTTCCGGCGAAGCGTGAGGAAGATGATGAGGTGGCGCAGCCGAAGTTGAAGACGAAGGTGAAGGTTGTCGAGTCTGACGAGGACGACGACCGGCCGATGACCAAGAAAGAAATGCGCGAGTGGCAGGAGCGGGTGGAGCGTGAGCGCAAGGAAGAGCGAGCGGAAGAAGATCGCAAGGCGCGCGTCGCCAACTTCAATGCCGACCTTAAGGACGCCCTTAAGGAATTGGACGTGAAGGGCGACAAGGCGCGCAAGTTCATCGAGAAAACGGCGAAGGCCGAATACCTCGAAACGAATGGCACGGTCCCAATCGGCCGGCTCATCAAGAACGCCACCGACGAATGGAAGGCCGTTCTCAAGGAGGAGAACGAAACCTACGTCAAATCCAAAATCGACTCGCGGGCGACGCGCGGTGAGGGAAGCGCGCGAACGCCGGCGGGCGAAGAGATCAAGTTCGGAAAGACACCGCTGGAATCCGGCGAGTTCCAGAAGATGTTCAACAAGCGACTCGCCGAACTGAACCAGTAAGGGTTCCTGAGAAGCGGAGATTCAGATGGCAGTTCAAACTCAAAGCAATGCTCTGACGATTATGAAGGAGCGCTGGGTCAACGAAATGATCCAGGAGCAGTTCAACAATCAGCAACTTCTGCGCGACAAGTTCGGCGTGATGTCCGGCGTTGAAGCGGTGGAGGGTAAGTATTACCTCTATGGTCTGAATACGCTGCGCAATTTCGGCGGCGGATCGCGTGCGGAAGGCGATACGTTGCCGACCGCCGGGCGACAGGGTTACGCGCAGGCGAAGCTCTACAAGGCCAGCCAGTTTCACCTGTTCGGCATTTCGGGCGATGCGATCTCGTCCTCGGCTCGCGGCGGCGCAACCGGCGGCGCGTTACTCGCGCGTGAAATGTCCGGCGTGATTCGTGACGCGAAGAAAGAGCGCGAGCGCATCATGTTCGGGGATGGGTCTGGCCTTCTTGCTAAGGTCGCCACGGTTACGTCAACGACCGTGTTCACCGTTTCAACTACCAGCCAGCAACTCGGAATGAAGTACATGCAGGTCGGCCGCGTTGTGGACATCCTCGTGATGACGACCGGTGCGACGACGAACGGCGTGTTGGGTGCGACCATTACGGCCGTCACGGGTTCTACCGCAACAGTCACGATCGGAACGGCATGCGCCGGAACGATCGACACGACCTACGGTGTCTACGTTTCTGGCGCGCGCAATAAGGAAGAGCACGGCCTGCGCGCGATCGTTGATAACGTCGATCCGGGCCTGAACACGATCTACGGTCAAGGCGTTATCGCTGGCGTTGGTGCAAGCACCACGACCGGCGTTACGTCGCCAGGTTATCAGTATGGCGGCATCGCGCGTGCGACGGCTGGCAACGAATACTGGCAAGCGAATGTCTTCGCTAATGGCGGTGTGCTCCGCGATCTCGCTCCAGACCTGATGCAGCAGGCGTTCATGCGTGGTGAGGAAATCACCGGCCGCCCATGCGATTTCATCGTCGGCTCTTACGGCTGCTGGCGCGCATACGGCAATGCGTTCCTCGGCGCGCGGCGCTGGGAAGGAAACGTTCAGAAGATGGATGGCGGCTACAAGTCGCTTCCGTTCAACGGCGTGCCGTTCTACTACTGCGTCGATTGCCCGCCGAACACGATCTACTTCCTCAACACCGATACGTGCGACATCCTCGAAGAGGAGCCGCTCGGCATCGCGAATGAGGATGGGCTGACGATGATTCGTTCGTCCACCACGGACGATTACACAGGTCGCATGGTGCGTCGCGGCCAGATGGGCTGCAACGAGCCGGCGGCGCTCACCGTTCTCACCGACATCACCGAGAACTAAAGGAGAGAGCGATGAGTTTTTTCGGAAATCAGGATGTGAAGGTTTCTGACTTCGCCGCCGATAATCCCAATCACGGCGTCGGCAAGACCTTTTACGTTTACAACAATGCGTTGCCGTCTACTACCAGTCAGTCCGCTGGCAATGCTTACCTCGGCGGGAATCCCGCGTCGTCAACGCGCGCTCCCGCTGGCTCTGACTCCAACGCCGGTACGTTGCGAAGCCCATTGCGCACGCTCTCTGGCGCTTTGGCACGATGTATCTACGGCCGTGGCGACATGATCATTCTCCTTCCGGGCCACATCGAGTACCTGGAAAACGGCGTAACAACGGATGGCACGGTTTCGATCACGGTTGCCGACGTTGCGATCGTTGGAATTGGAGTCGGATTCCGACGCCCGATCATCTACATGGGTCGCGGAGATGCGACGACTGCCGGGTCTGGAACCGCGAGCAACGCAACGACGCTCAGTGTCAATGCTCCGGGCGTCACTATCAAGAACATCTCGTTCTCGAATGGTGCAGTCGCGACTGGGTTGACTGCATACATTTCGTTCGGATCGTCTGGCCTCGGAACGAGAATTGTTGGCTGTCGGTTCGATCAGCAGGGCACGGCCGGACAGACGGCTTCGGCAATCCTGATGGCATCAACGGCATCAAATGTCGTTATCGAAGATTGCGAATTCATCGAAAACGCTTCGGGTGCTGCAACTGCTGCCATCAATTTTGCGGCTACGACTCCTACGAATACGAAGATTCTGCGGTGTCGCATTTATGGGTTCTACAGCGTCGCGGCCAATGCCGGCGCTGGAATTTACGGGACCGGCGCTCTAACGCAGTGTCTCATTCAGAATTGCAGCGTCACGAACCGTTCAACGACGGCCGGTGACATTGCGATCAAGCTCACCTCGACCACATCGAGCGGATGTGTCGAGTGGACTACCGTTAACTCGATTGCATCTGGAGCAGGTTCCAATGTCGGCATTGTTGTCGGCGGCGCTGGGACGCTCTGGTTTGTGAACCAAGTTTACGGTGCTGATGGCACTGCTGCGAAGCAGGGCGTCGTGAACCCGGTTCTCGACACGTAATGACGGAGCGGCACGATGGACCTGTCCGCAATGCGCACGGCGTTCGGCGACTACACGTTCGACGACGCCGGGCTGTACACGAGCGCGATGCGCGACCGGTTCATCAACACCGCGTTGAAGCACATATGTAACTGGGCGGACGGAATGGATCAGGCCCTGTTCGTCACGACGGCGACTTATACCGTCACGGCGGCAGACCAGTTCCATTCCGTCCCTCTTTACACGACTGGTTTTTCGATCAGTCCGACCGGCGCATTTCGTTTCCGGCGCTGCATCAAGATTCAGCGGACGGATTTCAACACGTCCGAGATCAAAGAGTTGCAGGCCGTGAGGATGGAGGACGCCGACAAGTACAAGAACAATCTCGCGGCGAGCGGCGTTGCATTGCCGGCGTATTTTGTGCAGGGCGAGAACATCGTATTCATCCATCCGGTGAATTCGATCGCGACGAAGATGACGTATGTTCACGACGTTCCCGACATGGTGCAGACGACTGACACGCCCGGCTTGACAAGTGGCGCTGGGACTCCCAACGCTCTCCCGACCGAATATCACCAGCTTGTTCCGCTATATGCCGCGTGCCTGGCACTTCAATCGGAAGCATCGCCTGACGCGCCAGCGATGATGGCGATGTACGGCGAGCAGAGGCAGCAGCTTGAAGCGACGCTGCGCAAGCGGCGTGGTAATACCGGTGGCCCATGACGATGCAGGAAATGCTGTCGGACTTGTCGGATAACCTCGCGCTCTGCGCGGTTCCGATTCCGTCCGGCCAGCGGTTGTTCAATCTTTTGAACCGCGCAAAAGACGAACTCGTTTCGCGCATGGAATTGCTGGATCAGCACCTTTTCATAACGCGGCAGGACTATACGGTCACGGCCGCATCAACGAGCCAGACTTTGCCGAGCGACTTTGTGCGTCTCGTCAAACTCTCTCGCGTAAGCGGGAACGTCGAGATTGATATTCCAGTCGTCGATGTGCGCCGCGTTACGCAGCAGGGCGATCCGTCGCTCGATCCGTGGTTCCTGTTGAATGACCCGGCGTATCTGACGACGGGCGCGGCATACCTGGAGGCGAACACGATTCGGCCATTGTCGCCGGCCGGATTCCCGGCGATGACGATGCGGCTCAGGTATCGCAAGCGGGTTGCGGACATCAACTACTATGACGCCGATTCTCTCGGCTCGTCGTATTCGGACGTTCCGACGGAGTGGCAGGCGACGATCGTTGATATGGCGACGATTGATGCGCTTCCGGGCGATTCGCCGAACATGCAGAAGTATTCGTCGCGCGTCAATTCGCAATTGGCGTTGATGAAGCAGGCGATCGACAACCGCGTACTGGACGCGCCGGTGTCTGTGAGGATGGCGTGCGATGCCCCGTAATACGCTGTCCATTCGTCCGCCGTTCACTGGGTTGATTGATCCGGTGCGGAGTATCGACGTGGGGCCGAATGCCGCGCCGACGCTCTCGGATGTTTTCACGCGATGGGGCGAGATTCGCAAGCGGCTGGGATACCGAATTTTCCGCAGTAAGGGAGGGCTTGGCGATCCGGTCTACATCATCAAACACGCAGTAATTTCGGTCGGGAGCACTGACACGTCGTATGCGTATCTGTGGTCGCTGAATGGCAGCAGCGAAACTGTGCATTATTTCGTAACACAGGATGGGACGACGACGACGATTCTCAGTGCGTTCGCCGTATCGGTTCCGCCCGGTTTTATGAACGCATACGGTCGCGTCTATCTGCCGCAGGGCGATCCGGCGAACAGCAAGAAGGTGTATTACGACGGCGCGAATATCGTTCAGCAGCGAATCGGGATCGTCGCGCCGACTCCGGGGATCGGTTTTGGCGTTATTGCCGGCACGCTGACGGGCACGTTTGATTACCGCTTCACGTATTACAATTCGGCGGCGGACGTTGAAAGTGGTCCGAATCCAATTGTTGCCGCAACGAATCGAACTGCACAGGGGATTGGCCTGTCTGGAATGACCGCATCTGCTGATGGGCAGGTTTCGCACAAGCGCATTTATCGTCGCCAGCAGGATGTCGATTCGACGTGGTTCTTTTTGGCGCAGATAACGAACGCCACTACGACCTACAACGATGATGGTTCCGTCACGGTCGATAAATCCTTCTCGACGCAAATGCCGCTTGTTACCACGATCCCGCCAACGAGCAATTGCGTGTGCTGGCATCAGCGCCGCGCGTGGTGGGTTGATGGAATCGGCGGAACAAAGGTCCGCTACAGCGAAGTCGATCGACCCGAACTGGTGAGTTCGTTCAATTCGTACCAGTTTGGAGAGCGCGACAACGATCCGATCATCGGCATGTTGTCGCTTGGCGGCGCTCTGTGGGTTCTTAAGCGGCGGAGTGTGTGGTATCTCGTTGGAGATGGCCCCGGTTCGTGGTCTGTGCGAAAGCTGTCCGGCAACGCTGGATGTGTTGGGCAACATTCAATCGTCATTGTCGGACAGGAGGCCTATTGGGCGGGCGAGAACGGCGCGTGGAAGTTGTCCGGTGGATCGCTTCAACCATTGAACTCGACAAATACGAAGATTTGGAAAGATACGATTCGATCGGTCGCTGGTTCGGCGAGCGCGCTTGGCGTGGTCGGCGCGTTTGAGCCGTACAGCAACTCAGTTCTATTCATTGGCAGTTACACGCCAGCGTCGCAGATGCTTTATCAGATTGATAACGGCCAGTGGACGAAGTGGTCGATTCCTATGATCTCGGCTGGGAACGTACCACTGGAGGCGTCGGCAGATAATTCGGAAACGATGCTGTTCAGTTCGTCCACGTTCGACCTTGTTCGTTACGGCGCAAAAAGCACGGTCACGGCCGACCCTGGGTTTAGCAATCCGGTTGAGGATGACGGCTCTGGCGGGACGGTCGCGTGGACGTGGACGACCGGCAAGCTCGACATGGGAACGAGACTGCGCAAGACGTTCTATTACGCGACGATCCGGTTGGACGGGAATCCAGCGGGAAACGCCGTCACGGTCGAATGTTCCGTGGACGGCGGCGCGTTCGCAACTGTTGGCACCATCACGGTTACGTCGGCGGACGCACGGATGCGGCTTGGCCGTCGCGGCGAGTTCATACAGTTGCGATTTAGCGGTGCGCATACGACCGAAGTACGGGTCTTGGGATATGACATCGACTTTCAGATTGCGGGGCGACGATGAGCGATGGCCCGCTCTATATGTCGCAGGATCAACTGGATGCCGGGCAGCAGGCGATCCAGGAATCCAATCTGGAACGTGTCCTTAAGGGGATGCTCGACGATATTCGGAACATCCGAGCGCTCGTTATTGGAACTTCGGACTCGCCGGCGAACTCGGCGGGCGGGTTGGTCGGATCGTATACGGCTTCCCAGTCTCAGGTTACGGGGATTGTGGCCGCGACGGGCGACCTGCGATTGTCGTATAATGTGCTTGGCCCCGGATGGATTCAGTGCGACGGAACTGTATGCCGGTGCGACGAGTTCCCGGAGCTTCTATGGGTGCTCCAGAACATCGGATTCTCGCCGCAAGCTGGATACGCCGGGTTGCCGCTGTTTCGGGTTCCGACCGTTCAGGAATGTCCACCTACGGCGTCTCCGTGGCGTGTGTCGTATGCCCATGTTGTCGGCAACGTCGTTTCACCGTATCCGTTGAACGGGTATGTGTATGGATGCACGGTCGCTGGAACATCGGCCGCGACGCAGCCGACATGGCCGACAACGGTTGGCGAAACGGTTGCCGACAATACCGTAACGTGGATCACGCGCAAAGCCCCGGACTGGTACATAAGGACGTAGACGATGGACCCGTTCACGCTGGCAAATTTCGGATTGTCGCTCCTGACCGGCGCGATGTCGGCCGGGGAGCGCGCGAAGTATACGAAGATGCTGGAGGACTATTTCAAGCCCGGCGGCCCTAAGGGTTCGATCAAGCCGGACGAGAATATCGACTTCACCAACTTCGGAAGCGATTTCACGCAAGGTCCGAACGCCGGTGCGAATCAAGCATACGTTCACAACTTTGCGCAGAACAATCCGGCCGGCGGCTTGCGGCTCGCACAGATCGAATCGACCAATCAGGCCCGGCAGCGACAGACTCCGTATTTCGACGAGGCCGTGTCGAATGTCAAGAGCGGTGCGCTGGCGGATGCCGCGCGCGTCGCCGAGACGTTCGTTAAGAACCCGGAGCAGTTGCAGTCAAACACGTTCGATCGGCTGGTCGGAATGGCGGTCGATTCAAACCGCGCGGCGGCTGCGACTCGGGCGCGACAGATCAGCGAGAATACGGCGGCGACGGGGATGAGTTCGGATGCGGCTGCCGCAATGCGGCAGCAATCGGGCGAATCGGAGTCGGAAGCGAACGCCAAGGCGCGGCGCGATTCATTCTTGCAAGCTCAGGATTACACGCAGAGCGCGGCGCGCAACGCGGCTGCGATTGGCGGCGCGTATAACGACTCGCTCAATACGGCGTTGTACAACCGGGCGTCGCTGGAACAGCCGACCGACTTTGGCGGATTGGCGGATATTGGAACGGCGACGGATATGTTCCGACTCGGCTCGCTTGGGCAGCAGTCAAACGCAAACGCCAATTTCCTTACCGGAGTGAGTGGTTTGTTTAACCAGAATGCGACACAGCGACAGGCGCAGCAGGCGCAGATCGCTGCGTCCAAGCCGAGCTTCAACTGGGGCAGCTTGATCGCTCCGGTTGCAACTGCCGGAATTAGTCTGGCGGTGCCGGGTGGTGGTTTGTATGGCGGCCGGCAGTCTCCGCAAATTCCTGCATCGTATCCCGACCCGCTTCGCAGCCCGCAGGAGTGGGGCGGTTGGGGCGCATAAGAGAGGTTGGTTCGCATGTCGAGAATTGGAATTCCGTGGCAGCTTGATTCGGGGCTTGCGGCCCAATTGATCGGGCAGCAGGCCGGCATTGCGCGCCAAGGACTAAGCCGACAATTGGAGATGGCCCCGGACGTTCTGCAACAGGCGTTTGGTCCGTCGATCCAATTGCGCGCACAGGCGGCGCAGCAGATCGCGCAGATGCGGCAGCAGCAGAATTTGCAGAAGCAGGCCGAGTTGCATGACACGGCGATGGCGGTCGGCAAGGCGATTCTGGAGCAACAACGGTTGCGCGCCGAGCGTGGTAACGCTGACGACGAGCGCGCGTTCCGAGCCGAGCAGGGCGGGCTTGATCGGGCGAGCCGGGAGAAGATTGCGGATACGCGGGCCGAAGGGCACGACTCTTTGGCGGGGCTGACGACGCTGTATAACAGGGCGCAGTTAAAGCAGGAGATGGGGCTTGAACTTACGCCGGAAGAAACTGCGGCAGTATCGTTGCGCGATAAGGCGACAGAGAAGAAGCAGACCGAAGCGGAGAAGAAGCAGCTTGTTCGCGATGCTGGGCAGGACGCGATCCAGACGCACCGAAAGATAGAGGCTGCAGATTCTGCCGCCAAAAGAGGCGGCGCGCCGCCGATCGACCGATCACAGGGATGGCGCGATTATCTGAACAAGTGGGCATCCGACTTTCCCGGTGCGACGTGGGATTCGTTGCACCCCAGCGCGCGGGCTTCGTTATCCGCAATCGGATTGGATCAATCATTGATTGATGCGGCGGCTTCCGGCGCACTACAAAAGCAGGTTGAGACCGCCGCCGCGAATGTGTCGAAAGAGAAGTACGGCGGCAAGACTCGTCAGCCGATTGACTTTATGGAGCGTACGCCTGGAGATGAGCCGATTCCGTGGATGCGCACTTCGCCGGCAAATATGTGGGGTGGCCCCGGAATGAGTGGCCCGGCCGACCCCGGATTGGCGACTCTTGGTCGTGCGTGGGACGACATCGTGCAGCGGATGAAGGGATTGCAGTTGCCGGCGCGAGAAGATTACACGCAGTTCGTTCCGCCGCAGTACCAAACCCCTGACACAACGTATCGTCCCAGTGGGCTACAGGTTCCGGCTCCGTTCCCAATTGGATACCCACGGTCTCCGCTCGACCTGAATTCATCCGTAGGCCCATCATCTCAGCCATATATTTATGGGCAATAAATGCCAAGTTATGAACAACTGACATCTCCGCAATCAACGGCTACGGTCGAGGACAACGGGCCGTTAGACGCTGCCGCCGAAGCTGGCATGTCGGCATGGGACACGATCTCATCTCCGCTGCGCGGGTTGGGCTATGTCGTCGATCAAACGCTCGCCGCTCCGGCGCGCTCGCTCGCTGGCGGCCTGGTTGGCGCGCCGTCAACCCAGCAGCCGATTTTCTTCGGTCTTGCAAATGCGCCGGTTCCGACCGGCCGAAACATCCTGGAAGCGTTCGGCGCATCGCCAAACGACCCGAACAAGTGGGAGCTGTCCGATGTGCTCGGCGGCGGCGTCGAGATGGCGCTCGATCCGTCGATGTACGTTGGAGTTGGAGAACTGACGGCGGCCGGGAAGTTGGCGGCAAGGGCCACCAAGCTCGGCCAAGAAGCGGAAGCGCTTACGCACCTCGCGCGGGCCGCGTCCGGTGAGGCGCGGGCCGCATTACTTGGAAAGGCAGACGAAGCGATCCTCGCCATGCGCGAGGTGCAAAAGGCGGCTGGGCTGGAAGGAACGTCCACCCAGCTTGGGAAAAATTGGGCGGAGCAAGGTCGTCTTGGTCAGCGATCGGCATTAACGATCCCCGGCATCGGGCACGTCGGCGGAGAATTGACGCTGGGCCTGATGGCGGGCGCGGGGCAATTGGCCTCAAAACCGTTTCGCGGGCTTTATGAGGGCTTGCTGCGTCGTCCGGGGTCATTCGTCGGGCGGGCCGGATTGGACACAACACAGGCCGCCGGATTGGAAGAATTGGCCTATCAGGCGTCGGACGCGGCGCGTTCGGCGACGCGCGAAGCGGCCGATCAAGTCACTCCGCTTTCCGAACAGTTGAATAAGCTGTCTCCGAGTTTGGCTCAGAAGGGCCTGGAAGCTGCACTGCCAGCGACGCGCGCCGACGTGACGGCGCTTGAGGATCAACTCGCCGCGCGGCATGGCGCGCGTATTCAAAGCTTGGAGACTCGTCGCGCTGCTGCTGAAGCCGTCGGCGATGACATGCTCGAAGCGAAGTTGCGACATCAAATTGATACGCGCACGCGATTGATGGAACAGGACATCACGAGCGCCGATCCGCTTGCGCCGCTCGTTACGCGATCGCTTGACGATGCGAATACGAGTTGGAAGGCGCGGGCGGAACGGTTTCTGAACGGGCCGGATTTGCCGCGTGCCGTGGCATATACGGCCAGCGAACTTCGCGATGTTCCGGCGAAACTGGAAGCGCGCGCCGCCGTCGTGACGGAACGATACAGTTCGGCGATCGACCGAGCCGAAGCGCAGATGCACGACCTGTTCAACGCCGGCGCGCCGACCGATTTTGGATCTGAAATCTCCCGCCTCAAAGGCCGCGTCACTCGCTACCAGAACCTGATGAACGACAAGGTTGCCGAGCTAATGACCCGCAAGGACATCGCGGAGTCAACGCTCGCGGCGTTTCCACAAGAGGCGCGCGACGCGGCGGCGCGATATGGCGCGATCACGGATCGACGGTTTATTCAAGACGTTGGGTCGGGCGTCCCTTTGCGGGAACTTGGCGACCCGATGCTGTCATACGTCCACGCCGTACCGATCCCCGGCGCAATTGAGCAAGCGCAGAAGATGGGACTCGCGGGCGGAGACAACGTGTTCACCCGCTACGCGCGCAGCTTCAATCCGGCGGACGGGTTCACCATGCGCCGGGCCGAAGCGTTCCGGGGGATGACGCGCCCGCAGGTGAACGACTTGTGGAACAAGTTGGGTGGGAAGGGTCAGTTCTTCTCTGAGGACTTGGCGGAATCCGCATTGCGTCGCGTCACGGCTGGCGGCGAGGCGTCGGCCGCCGCGCAGTTCCAGCGTGGCGTCGCGCAGATGTTCGGAGTTCCTGCCAAACTCTCAAAGGCCGGAGATTTGCCGGTCGGAGATTTTCTGCACGAAGCGAACGTCGCTCGCATCGGCGGCGTGAACTTGCCGCTGAATGAAGGTCGGAACGCCGTTCGTGCGGCCCTGAAAGGGACCGGACTCGATACGTCGTTCGTCCCGAAGGCGATCGCAAAAGAGGCGCTCCGCACTGTCGAGATGCTGTCCAATCCGGCCGTGCTTAATCCGATCCTGCGCGTCGTGGACGATTGGCAGAATCTTCTACGCTGGTCCGTGACGCAGCCGTTCCCCGGATTCTACGTCAAGAATCGTTTTGGAAACTGGACGATGATGGCGATGGTCGGAATGCGCGACCCGCAATGGGTGCTGCGCATGCGTCAGACGATGGGCCGAATCGAAAACGGAACTGCGTCGGCCGAAGATATCTCGCTCGTGAATCGAATGGTCGATAAAGGGGCGATCGGTTCGGCCACAACGCAGGTGTCGAACGAGATTCTGAATCCGCGCACGATCTCAGGGCGATTCGTTAAGGGCATTGAAACTGCGCCCGGTACGATCGGTGGAAAGGTTGCCGGGAAGCCGGGGCAGTGGGCCGGCGATCAGGTCAAGAAGTTCCTGCAAACGGGACAGCGGTGGGAGAATGAGGATAAAGGCGCGCTCTTCATGTGGGGCAAGTCGAAGGGCATGACCGACACCGAAGCCGCCAAGCTCGTGCGCGAGCGGCTGTTCGACTACGGCGACTTGTCGCGGTTCGAGAAGGGGCTGCGGCGCTGGGTGTACTTCTACTGCGTTCCAGACGATTGCGAGATTTTGACGCGCGAGGGATGGAAGAAGCACGGCCAGCTTGAAGTTGGCGAGGAAGTTCTCGGCCTGGATGCGGATACCGGAAAGTCGAAGTGGACGCCGCTAACGGGCATTGCGACGTTCGATTATGACGGCGAAATGTTGACGCTGGGTAATGACGGGAAGCGCGGCGGATACTTCCCGTTCACACCGAACCACCGATGGCCGTATGTGAAGCCCAACGGCGAGCGCGGGATTTGTCGCGGGTATGAACTTAATACGAACATGCACATTCCGCGCGCTGCTGAGATGGAGTCATGGCCGGAGACGTGCGACTTCACGCCTGACGAGGCGGCGATTATGGGCTGGATGCTCACCGACGGCTGCTTCCAAAAGGATGGCAGTTGGTGGATGTACCAGCATCCAAAGAAGTTCATCGCTGATATCCGGCGACTGCTTGGCGACGAATGCACTGAGCATGTTCATCCCGACAACGGGACGGTGATGTTCTACATCAAGGCGTCATTGAGAAAGCGGATTCAGGAAAAGGGGTTCGTAAGCCAGAAGAGCGCGGCGGCGATCGTTGGGACGCTTACAAAGGAATGCGCCGTCGCGATGTGGGACGCGATGTACAAGGCGGATGGAACGACTGGCAAGCGGAATTCTGATTTCTTTGCCAAACAGAATCCGGTCGTTTTCGACGTGGCGCAGATGCTTGTGCAGATGCTCGGAGACTACATGGGCAAAACTGCGCGCGGTGGATACGTCTCGCGGGGCACACACCGGAGAATGAAGGTCTCCGGAAATCTCGGAGCGACGCACTACACTGGAAAAATTTGGTGCCCGCAGACCGGAACCGGTACGTGGCTAATGCGACGCAACGGGAAGGCAATCTTCACAGGAAATACCTGGCAAAGGAAGATGATCCCATTGCTGTTGCAGGACGTATTCCATCGTCCGGGCCTGGGAACGGGCTACGCGCATTTGACCGGCCAGATGGGCCAGTCGTCGCAGCAGGATCAGTTGCCGCGCTACTCGCAAGATCGCGGCATGATTCCGATCGGCGACAATCGTTACCTGGCTCCCGACCTGCCGTTTGGTGTGCTGAATCGGTTCTCGGCGGAAGGTCGCGGGCCGATGCGTTCGTTGCAGCAGGTCGCTTCGCAAATAGCTCCGGTCCCGCAAACGCTGGCGAACCTGGTGACGCAGACCGATCTTGCACGCGGCCGGCCGCAATGGGGCGGGGTCACGTCGGCGCTGTCGCCACTGAACCCGCTCGCGCGATTTAACCGTGCCGGACAGTCTTTAACAACGCAGTTGAGCGAGTCGCAGAACCCACTCGAAGTCGCGGCTCGGTTGGTCGGGTTCGGAGTAATCAGCACCGATGCCAAGTCGTTGTTGCGCAAGAAGATGTCGGATATAACAAACCGGCAGTACCGACTGTCGGAAGCTGGAATTGAAAATCCGGTGGCCGACTTCACCGCAAAAACTGCGGCTGGCAAGGATTTGGCGAAAGCCCGCGCGGCGATCGTCCAACAAATGAGAGGATTACAATGAGTTGGTGGAGCCGCGAAAAATTCTCTACGATTTCTGCCCGCAAAACAATCACCGTCACGGCTGGCCAGACGGCGTTCGATCCAAACTCGCAGACTACGGCACGCCTCATTGCGTGCCCGGCCGTTACGGCCGAAGGCGTGGCGAGCATGATTGTCATCACGTCGCTCAATGTGGCGTTTCGACCGACGATTAGCGCGTCGGCTGCGTCGATTCTCGGTTACGCCAAGTTGACCAGCGGCACGATTTCCGGTGGCGGGTTGGTTGGCGCGCTGCAACGGTTTGGCGGCGTGATGATGTTCCCCGGCTGTACGACGTTCTGTCGATCTGATGTGCGGTGGCCGACCGAGAGTGCCGACGGCGTATTCGCGGCGAGCCGCGACGTGCATGTGCCGTGTTATCTACCTGTCGCCGCCGCCGTTGACATGCTGTTCGACATCGACGTTGAGTACCACCTCGTCAAAATGAAAAACGGATAAGCAATGGCCTTCAACGGCTTCTCATTCGACTATTTCGATCTCGGGATGCAGCCGTGCAACGGAGGGACTGCGGCAATCAATGCTAACGCCATGCGCGCCATTGACCTTAATCTTAATGACTCTCCGACAATCGTGAATCTATGTTCGCTCGGGAGCGGAACGTCGATCGCCACTTTGCTAGACCCGAACGATGCAGCAATTTCAGTAGACGCCGTGCTGACGAACGCGAGCCAGTGGAGCCAATCTGGCTATGGGTACGAAGTCGCGACCGTCAAGAGCGGCACGGACGCCAACGCGCGGCGCATGATTTGTGCCGACACGCGGTACATCCCGACGGCGGCCGGGTTCTGCGTCATGGCGTTGATCTGTGTGCCGGCGACTTTGGTTCCGCTGGCGCACATCTTCGGGAAGTCCGATTCCGGCTGCGCGCTGACGAAGGGGTACGGGGTTCGCATCGACGCGGGCGGAACGAACGTGGAAGCGTGGGTTGACAATCCGGCTACCGCCGGGAAAACCGCAACGGTTTCCGTCGTTGCGCTCCCGGTCGGCGAATACGTGATCGTCACCCTGAAATACACTTCGGCAAACGGTGGCACGCTCAAGCTCCGAATCGACTCGTCGAATCCGGGCGAGGCCGAAACGACCGGAGTTGGCGCAGCGACCTGGGACCAAGCTGCCGGAAACTACTCATCGTTCTACGCGGGCGCAACGCCGGCGACGGCGGCAGGATACGGGTTGCTCGTGTCGAATTGCTCGATCATCTGGACGGCCGCGTGGCGTGGCGCAGCGCCGAGCGACGCAGCGATCGGCGCGCTCGCACAGACCGATCCGTTCTTGCTGGTGACGTTTCCGCGTGACACAATTTTGACCATCGAAGACCCGGCGACAGTGAACGGGTACACGAAGAATCGAATTCTGTGCTACATTCCGACCGCGTATGACAAGGCGAGCCACTCAACGATTTTTGAAGTTCCGGCGACTCCGGGGTCGGTAACTGCCGGGGTTGCCTGGACGCAGCAAATGTGGCTTGATTCCACATTCGGAGACACCGCTACCGGCACGATCTCCGACATCTGCTCCTATGCCGACTACAGCAACCGCACATACAAACAGGTATGCGACGCGCTCCCCGCAGCGTGCATCATCCCGAGCATTTTTGCAAACGGAGACTCCGGGACGTTGAAGGACAGTTCGACGCAGAACGTGACCGATGCCCGCCAAAAGATGTTGTCCGCAATCGCGTACTTTACTGGGATTACGAACAACCCATTCGCAACCGACACTCCTTCAAAATTCGTAATCGCCGGAATGAGCAGCGGGTTCAATGGCGCATTTGAATTGGCGATGGGGTGTGGACTTGCGACTCGATGTATCTGTCGTCACGGCGAAGAAACCAATAGCAGCGGCGCGCAGATTACGACCGATTTGAACCAATACCTAAATACATATTACAACAACAACTACACGTATTCCGACCCAATTTCCTTGACGTGGGGTGCGGCGCTAAGCACGTTCACGGGTGGCACAACAGCAGGAAGTTCGTCGTCGAGTGGATATTCAAACGCATGGGCTTCTAATGCGACCGCAAAGGCGATGGAAGTCCTGATGATTAACGGCGCGTCCGACGGGACATATGCTGCTGATGTTGAATTGATGCTGCCAGTTATGCGCGCCGCAGGTTACGTGCGGCTCTACCATAAAATCTACAGCGGAGGGATTCACGATCATCATGGGCGAGATCGTGACCTAACGGAATTGTATATCAGCGGTGGTATTGCGGCGTTTTTTGGTTCCCCGCGCATCATCACTGACGACGGCGAGGGTCTGGTTTAGGATTCAGTCGCCGTTCGATGTCGGCGGCCCAATTCAGATAGTATCGAGCGGTATCCGGGTGGTCCGCCACGCAACATTCCGCCTTACGGCGAAGCTCTTTCGCCCAGTTGGCGGGAGTCCATCCCTCGCAGATGTCTCCGAACACCATCCGATCTTTCTCGAAGCGGAACTTCTCCATCGTCAAAATCCCATCGCCGCGCCGCTCACCTCGCACACGTCCCGGTTCGTGGCGTCCGTTTGTCCGTCGCCCGTCTCAAGCAGGATCGGAAGGCATCCGCGCTTGAGCATGTAGCCGCACGATTGCACGCAATCGCGGAACCGCGTCGCCGCGCCGGACTGCTCGAAGGTCACGTATCGAACGCCGGAGTCGATCATCTGCGACATCATCTTGTGCGTCAGGTCGGCGCACGCGCCGGACAGGTTGATCCCGATGTCGCCGCCGGTCTTATCTTCCTCGCTCCACGCCGGCATCAGCATCCGAATCTTGGCGATCAGGTCGCAGACGTGAGTGAACCGCCACGGCACCGACGAATCAACCAGTTCCGGGACCACGATCCCGTCCAGGAACAAGTCCTGGTCCGGAAAATGGGCGTACTCGCGGTAGATGGATTGCGCCAGTTCGCTGCGGGCCTGTTCGGCAACCAGCGTGTACCGCCGGATGATGAGCTTGGGTCGGTTCGTGGAGTATGGACGGGCCGGGCCGAAAAACATCCGCTCTGGGAGCAACGCGGCGTCCAGCGCGTTATCCGGGTACTTGTGGTCGGGGTCGCTGACGCGCGCGTGTTGGGCGTTGATGTAGCGTCCGTAACGCAATCGACTGCGCTTCAACTCGGCCACGGCCCAATCGTATTTCGACCGATCGGATGCCGAGATCAGGGTGTTCGGAACCTGCCCAAACGCCACGCTCGTTACGCGCAGCGGGAGCGGATGGTTCTGGATCGACGTAATGAGTGTGTTGGGATGTACGCCGTCGAGAACGTAAAGGACGCTCATTCGCACACCATCTTTCGGAACTCGATCGGCTTGCGCCAAGTGCAGCCGGTCGTGCCGTTACGCTCCAGCCCGAGCGCGTCGTGCAGAACTTCGCGCGACTCGTAGTGGAAGAATGAATTGCGGATCGTCGTGGCGAGCGCCGAGCGGCCATTGAGTCCAACGTCCGCCATTACTGCTTCGGCAAGGTCGGACCACTGGACGGTTTCGTAACCGGGGATGTGCTCCAGCGCGCTGCGCATGATTGGATGAGAGGAGATCGTCGCGCGCAGTTCTTCGAGCGTGTGAGTCGGTTTCATTGTTTACCCCTGATGCGTGCCATTTCGCGGCGGTGCGAGGTCCATCGTTCAAGCACCGATTGGAACCAGAACCCCAGCATGGATAGGCAGACGATGATGACCGCTCCGGGCGGGAGCGACGTGTTGTAGTTGAATCCGGTTGCTTGCGTGTTGATGCCGCCGGCTTGCTGCACTTCCGCGCCAATCGCCGGGGTCGGAACGGGAGCAACGCCCGACCCCGGCTTTGCGGCGGACAGATTCGACGCCGAGCAGCCCAGTACCCACATCACAAACAGGGCCGCGAAAGTCGCAACGACGATTGCTGCGAGCGATGGTTTCATTGCGTCCTCAGGCTCGTAACGGCCCATAACAGCAGGTTCAGGATTATGAACATCCCCGCGATAATACACAGTTCAACGAGCACGACGCGCGGGGTTAGTTTCATCTCAAAAGCTCGGACACGAACGGATCAATGTCGTCATTTCCGTACCAGAACGTATTGCAGGGCGGCGCGTCGAGCCAACCGAACAGGTTCGCCACGAACGGATCAACGTCGAAGAAATCTACCCGCCCGTCGCAATTGGCGTCGTAGCGGAAGATCGTTTCTTGAGTTCTTCCCGCATCACGATTCGTCGTGGTAACGGCGTCGTGTGTCCTGGCCGTGATGCGATACCAGTCGGGGTAGTCCCAGCGGATCTGCCCGTCGTCGGTCCATAGGACGCCGTAACAATTGATAGCGGCGTTACTGCCAAACATATCTCCATCATCGTCCACGCCGACAACGTATCCGCCACCGCTGACCCACTCGCAGCTTCCATCTTCGCACCACCAAAGCTCGCCGTTTCGATAGGCCCATTCGACCGCCGCGTATTCGTGATTCGGCGAGAGCGCCGTGCAAACCGTTCCGTTCGACCACGACGCACCGACGAATAATGTCGCTTGCTCTGGATGATCCACCGGCCACGTCGCCGCCGCGCCGTGGATTCCGGTACTTCCGTACGCGATTCCGCCCACGATTCCGAACAGCCACAACATCATCATTTTCGCACCCGGCTTTCGATCGCGGCGTATTGGCCCGCGATGTCGTTGGCGATTCGCTCTAGCACCTGGCTCACGTCGGCGTTATTCATCGCGGCCGTCTCGCGCAGGATATGCTTTTGGATTGACGTGAATGCCGCCACGATGCGCGCCTCGCGCTGCTTTTGGATCAGCATCGAAGTTGCCACGTCGTCCGAGATTACGGTCTGCATGCGCGGCTCCTGCATATCAGTCCGGCGGCGGGGCAGGTCAGCACGGGGGGAATGCCGAGCAAGCCGCGCGCCGCCGGGTGGGTCGTCGCCCGGTTCTCGCGGGTTGCCTAGGACCGCGCGGGCGATGGTCGGCGGCATCAACCGCCAACGAATTCCAAAAAGGTCGCGCCGGCATCATGGAGGACCGACGCGACCCGAGGAGGAAAGAAGCTCCGTTAGTGCGGAACTGGTTGTGAGGCCGCGTGCAGCTTCGCTAGACGCTCGGCGTCGAGTCCCGCGCTGCGCGCGTCGCCGCTTACGTCGGCCGCGACGTTCGCGCCGATCACGCGGATACCGACGCCTTGAATCAGGTACGCCTCAAATGCCGGGTTGCTGATTTGCGCGTTCGCGGACCACTTGTCGAGCGATGATTGCACGGCCGGATCGGAGAGAATCTCGCGCAACTGGCCGGCGGGATTGACCGCCATACAACCGACGTTCACCACGCCGAGCGCGATGAGCAGGTACAGAAGCCACAGAACGGGAGACATCGCAACGTCCCAAATGCCCTTCAACATGAATCATCTCCTAATGAGTAACCCGCAGAATCGCGGCGTCCACTTTGTCGGCCAAGCGGTCGATCTTCGACTCCAGCGACCTAACGGCGTCCGCCGTTTTGGCGTCGATGCGACGCTCCATGTCGGTTGCGTCGGTGTCCTTGAATCGAGACGTTTCGATTCGGATCAGCCGCATCTCGTGTTCCTGATGCGCAACGAGCATATGATACGCGAGCCAGCCGGTCCCAGAAACGACGATCGGTAGAAGTGCGATGCTGACGCGTAAGCCGATCGACCATATTCCGTTGAGTTCCCCGACCCGTTGGTGCATCGTATTTCCATGCGGCGAAGTTCCGAAAGAAGTGCCCGCACGTCACGGGCGGATGTATAATAATACCCATTCCGCCAATCGCAACGCAATGGTTCTGTGCGTTGCTTTTTCGCAACGTCAATAAGTTTCCTTCGTGAAGTCCGCCGGCTCGGCCTTCGCTTCGCACGCAGCGCGCAGGGCAGCGCCGAGTGATGTGCCGCGGTGCGACGTGTCAAGCATGAGCACGAGCCAAGTATCACCGGCTTCGCCGGGCTGCCGGATGATCGGATATCCCAGCCACCGAATCGCGGTCATCTCGCAGAGAGCGATGGCGGCATCGCCCGGCACGTACGGGCCGCCGTTCAGTGGGTATAGATACAACCAAGCGTCGCCGTCGCCAGTCTTGAAGCCAAACCCTTCCGGCAGCACCAGCCCCGCCGCCTTGCACTTCTCAAACGTCGCGCGCCATGCGTTAAGCTCGGTCATCTTCGTCCTCCAGCCACGTTCGCAACGCGGCGCATGATTCCGCCGTGAGCGACATCGTGGGGTATACGTCGTCTCCATCGTCGTTCTGCGTAGCGGCTTCCGGTATCGACAGAATCACGCTTCCGCTCTTTCCACGAACACCAATGACGCGCCGGTCGAACATATCGCGACCGTCGAAGATTTCATTGCGAGGCATCTTCGGCCTCCAATCGGCGGCGGGCTTCGGCGAGAGCGGTGCGTAGCCGTTGGATTTCTCGGCACAAGTAATGCAGGCAAGACTTATCCACGGTTACACGGACGGCATTTGTGCCTTGCGCATCGGCTTGCAGCACGATCGACACAAGTTGATCGTCGGTGATTTCCTGCTGGAGTACCGTCGCGATCCGTTCGGGCGTCCAGTTAGGCATCTTCCCGCTCCTTCATCTTCGACCACGCGGCGGAGATCGCTTCGCAGGCGGCGGTCGGGAGGTCGGCTGCTTCCGCGATTTCTGTCTCGACGATTTCTTCCGAGATGTTCTGCACATCTTCGTCCGGGTAAATTCCAACCTCATACAGTTTCTCAAATCGCGAATACTCATACCCAGGCCGATCGTTCTTATTACAAAACGCCTCGAGCGCCGCAATCGCGTCTCCGTTGTCGGACCAGGGATAGCGATGCCCGTTGTCCGGCGGAATGATTCCCGCCCAAACAACCGGCGCATCGCCGATCTGCTCAAATCGCCACCCACACGCCTCGCACACCGCGCGGCGGATTGATTCGTCAACCATTGGCAGCACCCTTTTTGTCCAGAACGCCGGATTCGTCGAGCGCCTCGGCTGCTTCGACGAGGGCTTCATTTTCGTCCTCGCTCAATGATTTCCCGTCGTACCACATCCGCACGGCCTTCGCAGCTTTTATCAGTGACGACATTTCCTTTGCTGCTTCCTCAACCAGCTTGCGCCGATCAAGTTCGTTCCACACATCTCCATAAGCATAGTTAGTCATCACTCGATCAATCGCGTTCATGCTTGGCCTCCTCCACGCGCCCCACGATCTCCGGCACGGTCGGCAGCGGAATGTCGGCGACGATCCATGCGATGTGCCGGTAGCCGCTTTCTTCGATGTCGTCAACGCCTCGCCTGTCATCTCCAGTACCGCCAGACGCCATCAGGTCGGAAGCGTCATCCCCGAATATTCCAACCGCTACGCGCACTCGCACCGTGTTCGCAGGCGGCGGAGGAGCGGCGGGCGGGGCGGAGAGCTTGGCGAGTTGCTCATCAGTTAGCCACGCGATTCCGCAGCCGCGGCTTTTGCAGAACAACTCTCTGCCCGATACGGGGCGGCGCATTTGCACGCCACACAACGGACACTTCGGCGTCGCGTCGCTCATTTGTCCTCTCCCGCTACGGTCGTAGCAATGCTAATCGGCGACAGCACGCGGCGACCGGCGAATGTGGCCGCAAAAATCGCTGCGTCGGTCGCGCCAAACACAATCGCCCGAATGGCGATGCCCGATACGTCCGTCACCGGGTACGCTGTGCCATCCACCGGCAGCGGCAACGTCAGTCGGTTTCCGGCGAGCTTGTTCCAGTCGGCAAGCTTCCACGTTCCGCGACTACACATCGAGCATTCCAACAGCGAACATGCGACATGTCCGTTGAGAGTAATTAGCGGCGGCTCCCCGCACAGCGGACACGGCAACGGCAACGGCAACGGCTCCGGCTTCGGCTCCCCAAAATGCTTCTCCAGAATCTCGCGGACGTGCATCTCGTGCGGACGGCACATATGGCACTCTGCGATCTCCTTTGCGATTGCGTCGAGTTTTAGCTTGTCAATTGGCACTGTCAGTTCCTTTCATCGTTGTAAGCCACGCCCGCGCGACGACGGCTACGCACCGTGCGCCTCGCAGATCGCGTCGAGGATCATTCGGCAATGGCGGACGCGGGAATCGTTCGTGACGGCGGACCGCGCGGCGTCGGTGGCGGCGACGACGGCATACCGCGCGGCGGAGGCGGCGTACCGCACGGCGGCGGCGACGGCGTCGGCGGCGGCGGCGGCGCTGGCGGCATACCACGCGGCGGCGGCGACGGCGTCGGCGTCGGCGGCGGCGGACCACGCGGCACCGCCGGCGGCGGACCGATCGGCGGCGGCGGCATACCACGCGGCGGCGGCGGCGGACCGCGCGTCGGCGGTAAAAACCGGCTCAACCGCCCGCAACTTCGCCGCTTGCTCCGGGAGTCCCGCCGTCTCCATCGCGTCTGCCGCAAATGCCGCGATCGCCATGTGCGCCAACTTGTACGCCAATTGCTTGTCGATTTTGTCGTTTCGCTCGCACCGCACGAAACGCGGAAAGTACGGCAGAATCGTCGCCGTGCGCAATGCGTCGTCATCGCCGAACATATCGTTTAGCACCGGCAGGCACGCCAGCGCGATGGATAGACAGTCTGGCGAAGTCGCGCCGTGTTCGCCGAGCACGATCATCCGAAGCAACTCGCCAGCGCAGTTGCCTTTGCCGGGGCTATGCGCGCCGAATCCGAGCGTCGCGCCAGTCAGAAGTTCGGGGTGTGCGAGATTCATTTTGTTGCTCCTGTTGTAAATAGACCCGTCGCCACGCACGCTGGCGAGAACCAGATGCGCTCGCGGTGTTTGTTCACGTTGCCCGCGCCGCGATTCTCCTGCACATTCGCAAAGCCGCCCTGCGTTTTCCACGCAACACATTCCCAGCCGCACGATTCGAGTTCCTCGTGCTCGCCCTCGTACCCACAGAGCGCGATTCGCATCGTGCGACTTACGCCGCGCGACTTGCACCACTCGCGCACGTCGTGCGCCACTGTGAGATTTTCGACGCGGTAGATGTCATTGTCGCGCCCGGCTTCGCCCGAGTACGGCGGGTCGAGGAACACGGCGCACATGCCGTATTTGTCGGTCGTGCTCGGCGATGCGCAGATGCGCGACCAGTCGCCGCAGCATACGCGCACGTTGCGGAGCCGATCGGCGAGTTGCCGCATCCACTCGCGCAGCACGTCGCCGCGCCGGGCGCATTCGCCAACGCCCGCGTCGCCGAGGTTCGGGGCCTTCCGGTGGACGCCCTGGACGGGGCCGAGGTTCGGGCGCTTCGCGCATTCCTCGCCGTGCGTGCCGCACCCGTGCGACGCATCGTTGCCGCGACCGTGCCACTCGCCGCCGCACCATCCGCTGCCGATCCATGCGCACAATCCCCAGCACCACCACGCCGCGATTTTCACGTCGAAATAATCCGGCTCGTCGCGCATGCGATCGCCATGCTCACGCTTCCGCGCCGCAGTCACGAGCCACTTGTGCCGCACTTCGAGATCGGCCTCGTTCACCGGCCAATTCATCATGTCGGCCACCGCGTCCGGTTCCGCCGCGACGGCGCGCCAGAAGTTCGCGACGTAGCAATCCGCGTCATTAACCGTCTGCATCGTCGGCGCGTACGGCGACGCCAGTAACACCGCGCCCGAGCCGAAGAACGGCTCCACGTAATGCGCCACGTCGCGGCCGAAGCGCTCCCAGCAGAGCGCCGCGACCTTTGACTTGCCGCCGAAATATGGGAAGGGAGCTTGCATTGGGTTCCTAAGGGACGTTTCGTTTCGCCTCGCCTCGCATCGCATCGCCTCGCATCGCCTCGCTTCGCCTCGCTTCGTTTCGTTTCGGGCCGTTTCGCCTCGCTTCGCTTCGACTCGGCTCGACTCGACTCGCCTCGCATCGAGTCGATACGTCACGTCGCCTTGAACGCCGCCAGCAACTTCGGCAGCGTGACTGACTCCGTTACGTTCTGGTCTGCGAGCGCCTTCTGTGCGGGTTGGCTGGACATCGCCAACAATGCGCCGGACACGGCGAGCTGCGCGCCAAACTCGCGGCGCTGCGCGTCGTCGAGCTTCGCGGCGTCCACCGTCTCCAGCACTTGCCGGCCACGATGCGCCATGCGATGCACGCGGCGTGTGATGGAGCGGCTCAGGTCAACGCGCTCGCCGTCGCTCAGGCATTTGAGATAGCCGGCCTTCGGCACACGCCGCCAAACGACGCCGTACTGCTTCCGCGCGATGCGAATCGCGCTCATCAGGTGCGAGTAGTGGCTTCCGCCGGGGCCGCAATGGCCGTCGCCGGCGACAACATCAAGCTTTTCGTCCGTCAAAACGTCGCCGATCTTTCCGGCGCGGAGCGTTTCGACGAACAAGGCGGTCACTGGCGATACGCCGTGGAAGTGCGGCGTTCGTTGGATCGGGGTCATTGGAGTTTCCTTAAAAGGGACGTTTCGTTTCGTGTCGAGTTGCGGAGACACGGCTCAACTCGGCTCGGTTCGCATCGGATCGGCTCGGATCGTTTCGTCTCGCTTCGCATCGCTTCGACTCGTTTCGCATCGAATGCCGTTTCACTCCGCCGAAAACATCTTCGCGTCGCTCACGGTGAATCGTCCGTAGTACCCGCCGACGCGCGGCGCGAAGCGCCCCAGTCCGACGAACTGGCCGGCGTGCCCAGCGTATTCGATGATCTTCTCGGGGCGGTCCTGCAAGAGCGGATCAAGAACGTGAACAATGACGTGACCACGCCACTTCACAATCTGCGGGAAGCGCCGCCAGACGCGTGTGCCGCTGCCACGCTTGCCGTCGGCGTTCATGTATAGCCGCTCGCCGGGCACGTCCTTGATATTCACGCCGACCATGATCGGATCGGCAATCAGGATGCCGCTCAGGAAGTGCTTGGTAAACGTCGCTTTGCCCTTGCCGGGCACGGATTCCGAGAGGATTCGCGCCGCGCTTTCGAGACACCGCTTCATCATCATCGGCGGGACGAATACGCCGCCGTCGGCGTCAGCGTGGCAACGCTCGCGCCAATTGCGTTCGTCGTATGCCTCGTGGTCCTCGCCCTGATTGCGTGGCGTGCTCAGTGCCTTGCCGAACGAAAGCGGCGCAATGCCCTGGATGTCAAACTCAACTCGCGTGATTCGTTTCTTCTGTCCGTTTGCTGCCATTTTCTGTTGCTCCTAAAAGGGGACGTTTCGCCTCGGCTCGGTTCGGCTCGCCTCGATTCGATTCGCCTCGACTCGTTTCGTATCGGCTCGGCTCGGATTGCGAACATTCCCCCACAATACACCGTCCAGAAAATCTGTCAACTACCCGTTGACAAATATTTTTCCGTCGGTATTGTGGGTCGCATGAAATCGAAACGTACCTACAAGTTCGTGCGGATAGACGCAGCGACGCATCGGCTGCTCATCAAGTTGCGCGCCGCATCGCCGATCCGCCTGACGATCGGGCAGACCGTGGCGAAGCTGGCGGCGGAGGCGAAGCGATGATCTTCATCGGCATTGACCCCGGATATACCGGCGCGGTGGTGGCGATCGCAACCGGCGGCGAAATTGTGGAACGGATGTCGGGATTCGATAGCGACGAGCCATACATGATGTTCGTCGCGCTGCGCCACATGTGCCGCGCGACGCATCCGAGCGTTCGCATCGCAATCGAAAAGACGAACGCGCAACCGAAGTTCGGGGCGAAAGCGGCGTACCAATTCGGCGGCGCGGCAATGGTCGCGCGACTCGCGGCGCAAGAGGTCAAGCACCCCGTCGAGTACGTCGTGCCGCGCACGTGGCAGAAAATCTACTGGGGCAAGGTCGCCGATACGAAGAAGCAGGCGCGCGTCGTCTGCAAACAGCTTTGGCCGGGCCGCGATTGGAAGCACTCCGGCGAGTGTGACGCGGCGCTTTTGGCAGAATTTTTGCGGAGAAGGGAGCTAGGGGTCAACGATGGAATTCTCAGAGCTAACTAAGCGGTACGCCTCGTTGCGCAGCGATCGCGACGAACTTGCGGCGCAAGTCTCAGAACTCGAAGAACAAATGAAGGAGGTGGAAGCGACGTTGCGCGGCCGGATGCTGGACGCGGGCGTCGAAAACATGAAGCAGGACGGCTATTCGTTCAAGGTCGAATCCGAGATCGTTCCCAAAGTCTCGGACTGGGAAGCGTTCTACTCGTGGGCGTCGGACAATATCCGCTGGGAATTGATTCGCCGCCAGATCAACGTAACCCCGTTCCGCAAGATGATCGAAGATGGTGAGGAACTCCCGGCCTGCGTGGTCCCGGAGCAAGTCACCAAACTCTCAATCCGAAAAGGATGAAAACACAAATGGCAAAGCACGATATCGCAAAACCGCAAGCACAAGCGCCGCAAGAATTGTTGGTCGTCTCAACGCAGCGCGGGCATCAGGAGTTCGGGACGATCGAGGGCGCTACCAAGCAAGACCTGGCGTTCCCACGCCTGCATCTGTATCAGGGGACCGCGCTCGAAGAAAAGAAATACGGACGCTTCGATCGCGGCGACTTCATCGACACCCGCGACAATACGAAGTTGCCGCGCGCGGAGTTCCTGCCGATCCGCGCATGGTACGAATACGTTGAATGGGCACCGCGACAAGGCGGCGGATCAGGCGGTATCGTGAAGCGTTCGTTGGCGAAGAATTCATGGCCCGAGCACATGCTCAAGTTCGGTCCCAACGGCGAGCCGCCGGCGGTAACGGAGTTCGTCCACTGGCTCCTCCTGTTCGCCGAGCAGGAATTGCCGTTCGTCGTTTCGTTCAAGGGCCGCGCGCTCGAAACGGCGCGCATGATCCATACCCTGTCGCCGATGAAGATGGGATCGAAGAATCCGTCTTGGTTCCGGCTGCTCGCGAAGGATTCCACCTACGCGAAGGGCGTGGCGAAGATTTACGCGGTCACTTCCGCCGGGAAGCTGACTACGGACGATGCGGCGGCATGGGAACTGTCGCAGGCGTGGATTGACACGATGAACAAAATCAATCTCGCGACCGTCGCGGACGCCAACGCAACGAAGGACGCGACGGACGACGAACCGTACGCGGCGAACGCCGCCGCGCCGACTGGCCCCGCATTCGGCGGAGACGTGGGTTTTTAAGGTAGTGAACATCCCGGACCTCGCGACCGTCGATGGACGGCGCGAGGCGAGGATATGAGCACTACGCTTATGCGACATCAAGACGACGGTGCAATCCGCCTCGTCGCCAATCCCCGTTACGCCCTGTTCCACGACACCGGGACCGGCAAAACCGTAACGACGCTTACCGGAATTGTCCGCACCCTGCCGGACTTTCCACGAACCCTCGTCGTTGCGCCGCTCGTTCTGTTGCGCAACGCATGGGAGAAGGACGCCGCGAAGTTCACGCCGCAGCTGAAGGTGTGCAACCTGCGCGACGATCGCAAGGCGCTCGGCGACGTGGACTTGATTAACTTCGACCTGTTCCGCAACCGCTACGACGAACTCGTGAAGCGCGGTTACGATCGGCTCGTGGTGGACGAATCGTCCAAGATGAAGAACCACGATACGAAGATCAGCAAGATGCTGCGGGAATTCTCGCAGAAAGTGCGGTCATGCTGGTTACTGTCCGGCACGCCCGCGCCGAATGACGGGCTTGAATACTGGGCGCAGATCGACGCCATCGACCCGAAAATCTTCGGGAACTACTACCAGTTCAGGTCGAAATACGGAATCTGCGAAGAAGTATTCATCGGCGCGGGGCAGACCGTGCAGCGCTGGCGCGCGGACCCGCGCAAGATGCCCGCGATGCTGGCCGCCATGTCACACGTCTGCCACGTTCTACGAAAAGAGGATTGCTTGGACCTGCCCGACATGGTGGACGAGATCATCGAAGTAGAACTGTCCGACAACGAGCAATCGGCCTACCTGCAACTCGCCGAGCAACTCGCCGCCGAGTTCGCACATACCGTCGTTGGTGAAGATGGGGAGCAGGAACGCCAGTTAATCCACGTCGATACGACGGCCGCCGGCAAGACGATGAAGCTGCGCCAAGTGACGAGCGGGTTCTACCTGAGCCGCGACGAACGAACCAACGAAGAACAGGTCGTATGGGCGGGATTCTCAAAGCTCAACGCGCTCAAGTCACTCATCGGCGACACGCTGGAAGGACAACAGGTCGTCGTCTGGGCGCTGTTCCGGGCCGACGCCGAACGAATCCGCCAGGAACTAGACGTTCTAGGCGGTGCAGAAATTCTATACGGTGGGTTACAGGACCGGGAAAGAAACAAGATAATCGACAATTTCATTTCAGGCAAGAAGAAGATTCTCGTCGCCAACACGCAGAGCGCGGGGCACGGCCTGACGTTTGTGAACTGTCGCTACGCCGTGTATTACGGGCTGGATTATTCAGCCGAGACGCATCTGCAATCCCGCGCCCGCCTGCATCGCATCGGCCAGGCCCATAAGGTGACGAACTACTACCTGCTCGCCAAAGGTACAATCGACGAACAGCTTTACGAGGTCGTGACGGGAAAGATTAAAGCGTCCGACGCGGCGTTGATTGCGCTGCGCCGCGCGACGGAACAATATCGAGCCAATCAAGCCGGCAAGGGAATGCACAATGCTGCTCGCGGAACCGGGGATCATCGCCAGAACGCTGAGGACGCTTATACCGAAGTCTGAGATCGTGGAGATTCGCGCGCTGGGCTGCCGGCTCCGCAACGGGCATTCCGTTACGGCGGCGGGTTACTTTGACGACTTCGAGCTTGCCGCTACCGAGATCGGCAAGCTCGATGCGCAATATCGCCCGACCGGCATCTACTGGACGCTCAATCGCATCAACCCCGCGTGTATGGCGCGGTACGCCAATCGCTTCGAGATTTCCCCCAAGCAAACCACGACCGACGCCGACATCGTGCGGCGGCGCTGGCTGCTCATCGACGTGGATAGCGGGGCGGTGGCCGGCGTATCGTCGTCACAGGTCGAGCTTGACCGGGCGATGGAAACGGCGGAGCACGCTTCGGTATTCATAGAGCAGGCGCTGGGTTGGCCGATGCCGATACGCGCCATGAGCGGCAACGGCGCGCACTTGCTGTACCGCATCGACGAAGCGGCGACCGTCGAAACGGCGGCGGCGATCAAGCGGCTCTACGAGGCGTTGCGCACGATGTACCCGATGGTCGATACATCGGTGCATAACGCCGCGCGCATCTGCAAACTCTATGGCACCATCGGGCGCAAGGGCGAGCACTCCGAAGCGCGGCCGCATCGCATGGCACTCCTGACGCACCTCGAGACGACCGTGCTCACGTCTGCGGAATTCGCGCGCATCGACGGCTTGGCGAATCAGATCAACCCGCCCCGGCAGCGCGGCGGGCAGCCCGTCCGCAAGCCGGTTGAGGTCGAGACGTGGTGCGCGCGGCAGGGACTTCAGATTAAACGCATCGACAATTGGAACGGCGGGCAGCGGTTCGTCCTGGAACATTGCGCGTTCGACGAATCGCACGGCGGCACGTCGGCCGCGATCCTGCAATTTCAATCCGGGGCGGTCGCGTACTCGTGTCTGCACAATTCCTGCAACGGCAAGACCTGGACGATGCTGCGCGAGAAGTACGGAGACGTGGGGCCGCGCGCCGCGGCGCGGGTCACTTTGCCGGCCAACTTTCAGGGGCTGTCGAACGTCAACGCGGACGGCTCGGCGCGCGCCGTGGATGCGATCGGCGATGAGATGTTCGGGGCGACGAACGATTGGCCGCGCATGTGCGGCGGCGTTCTGTTCGTGATTGATTCGGCGGGCCATACGCGCTGGATTGATTCCAGCACGGCGTTCTTCGCGTGGCTGCAAGAGACGATGGGCGCGCTGTGGGGGCGCGGGTTGGGCGTCATCACGAAGGAAGAATATTACGAGCACGTCCGCAGCCGGGCGGTGCATTACTCCACGATGGAGTTCTACCCGCACTACCCGCCGGTCGAGGCGGTCGATACGCAGGGCGTCCGGGCGTGCTACTACCGCAAGGACTGGGGCGACAACGGCGACGGCGCGGCGCTGGATAAGTTCGTTTCGTTCTTCCGGCCGGCGACGGACCTGGACCGCATCGCGATCAAGGCGCTCGTCTTGACGCTCTGTTGGGGCGGTCCGCCGGGCAGCCGCCCGCTGTTCGTCGTGACCGCCCGCGAGGGGCAGGGCGTCGGTAAGACCAAGTTCGCCGAGATGTGCGCGCGGCTGGTCGGCGGGGCGATCTCGATGCGATTGGACGAAAATCCTGACAACTGGGCGATTCGGCTCCTGACCCCCGGCTCCCGGCAGTTCCGCGTCGCGATCCTGGACAACGTGAAAGAGCAGAAGATCGACTCCGCCAAGCTCGAGGAGTTCATAACCGGCGACGTAATCTCGGGCCGGCAGTTGCACCTCGGCGACGGTCGCCGGCAGAACTACCTCACATACATAATGACGTTGAACTCGGTCGGGTTCTCGGCGGACCTATCGACCCGTGCGTACGTCATAGAACTCGTTAAGGGCGACGATACGCCGGGGTGGCAGGAAGACGTAGGGGCGTGGATTGCGCTCAACAGAGGGGCTGTAATGGCGGATATCGGGGCATTGCTGCGCGGGGGAGCACAGCCGACCGGCGACCTGAAGCTATCTCGCTGGGCGACGTGGGAGCGGCACGTATTGGCGCACGCCGCCGGGCCGAAGCTCAGGAACATCATCGACCGCAACCGGGAGTGGCAAGCGGCGTGCAACGAGGACCGGCACATCTTCGCAACGTTCGTCGAGGAACTCCAAGCCGAGATCGTGCGCCGTTCCGGCGGCAAGCTCGGCGAGAATAACTTCGGGTGGACGGTGGAGCCGGACGAGCCGCCGGATAAAGACTTCCCATATGGAGCGCTCGCCGGCAAGAAAGCCCCGGAGAACCCGCACGACCCGCTCTACAAGTGCGTCGCGTTCGGTTGGAAGGCCGTCGCGCCCGTCTGGCAGCGGGCAATCGGCAGCGCCAAGCCGCCGACCATCCCATACCTGGGCCGCACCGTCGCTCAGCACCTGGCGCGCGGCGATGGAAAGATCGACGTGGACGGCGCGGAGCACTCGCCGCTAAGCGTGGGGCGGGAACGCAAGGGGACATATCTCGTGTGGCGCGGGCCGTATTCCGACGCAATCGAACCCCGCGAGCGCTACGACGATGCAGTTTAGGTGCATATTCGCATAGGGTGTGAATTATTCAGTGGCAAAAAGTACCCTAACTTATAACGAATGTTGTTGATGTTGTTATAGGGGCATAGGGAAAAGAGCGAACTGGCTGAATCGGGGGTATTCAACTCTCGGAGTTCTAAAAGTTAAGGGGCATCGACCGC
>OFQY01000117.1_pt1 | contig 36911 bp, 55 predicted proteins | sample 1542991 | NCBI WGS metagenome assembly OFQY01 (sample SAMN07774224, study PRJEB24372) | wastewater metagenome | isolation source: Exp Tend VB 10WW | collected 2016-02 | reverse complement strand
TAAATATTTAATATCAATTGCAACGCATTAAATCCATACGTATCCCAATAAATTTAATCCGGTGCAATATTTTCTAGACTATAATTGGAAATAGATGACTACAATTTTTATACTCTGTGAAACCTGCAAGAAGAAAATTCCAAAAAATAGATATTGGAGAAGATTTTGCTCTAGTAAATGTAGAGGAAAATGGAATTCAATTTTAAGAACTAAAGCCGTAGCTGCTTTTAGAAAGAGTCAAGTCGAAGAGAAAAGCTAGTTATAAATTCTTAGCTAATTTTACTTCTTTCATTTTCCCAATATTGGTCCATCTTTGGGCCGCATTTTGTAGTAGAGACTGAGGAGTTCCACAACTCATCTATCTTCTGTATCTCTTTTTCGGCACCGCAAACAGCAGCTTGTGGGTCTATACTCATATATTCGAGTTGTACATTGACAACGTGATCATGCCCCTTACATTTTTCACTGATATGATGAGGGCATTTTTTATGTCTCCACCAATGGAAATTCTGTATCTTCATTCTTAATGGCCAAAGAAATGGAACTCCCAATAGTAAATACTGCACATCATGTGCGCAAAAGCCTATTGGAGTTGGACAATGGCAACCTGCCATTAAAAAGATAAGAAGAAAAATAACGATTAGAATTATCATTTGTGGCCTTTCATTTAAAATGTTGTGTGACCGAAAGGTCACTATTTTATATGTGTTATTGATACTTCTCTTATTCCAACAAATAAGTAAAACTTTCACTAATAAGTAAAAGGGCATCTCTGCCCTTATTATTTCAGTGACTGAACTTCAGAATGAAATCGTTTTCCTTAGAATCGTGATTGGAGACCACTTTCCAGCCACCTTCTTTTTCTGAGTACTTTTTAATAATAAGATCAGCCTCCAGTTGGTTAATCTTGAGGGTGATAACTATTTCCTTCCCTGGGCCATCATATTTCTTATCGAGGTGATCATCTATAGTAGCTTCAATTTCTTCAATTCGTTCCTCGATTTTAAATAACCATTTACTGTGTAGACTATTTGCGGATATCATCTTCTTTCTCCTTTACCAGCCTGCATTTACGGCTGACATGTACACTTGGACTTGTTTACGAATCTCGTTTGTGGGCTTTCGATCTGTGTTAATTGAAACTCGACCAAACCATCTCCAGCCGTTTTTTACAGCTGCAGTTCCACGATGGAAGGTGTCACAATCAAAGAAGTAGAGCTTGTCTCCCGCCTGAATAGTTTTTCCTTGTGGCTGCTGTGTTAGATACTCATTCCAGTGTTCATACGTAACTCTTGATGGATCTGGTGTTGGAACTTTAATTGATTGATTTTTGTTAGAGAGCATAAATTCAGTAGGAGCTACATCTGAATTTACTAATGCCAAACAGTGCAGTGAGCGATACTCAGGATCAACATAATTAGGTTGCCCTGTCAAAGTACTACGGGGAACATCATCATGATGCCATCCAGGAATACATGGATACCAACCCGGCATTAGCATGTGTACTCTAGAATCTAGAATTCCTTCTGCTATAAAGCGATCTGGAAGATGAGAGATAAACTCTTTTGTAATAGGACCTCCTTCTTTGAGCGCGAAAAGAATGGAACAATTGAAAAACATCGTCTCATTCTTTATTTCTTCGTCAGTGTACTTAGCCATATCGGCACCAATAGTAACCTGAGACTGGAAATTTAACATTGTGTTTTCCTCCTTCTAAGGGTGATCCTAGGATCACCCTTAGTGTTAACTTGGTGCAGATTCATCTTCCTGAAAAACTTTCTTAACCCTTCTACCAAAACCATCGCCCCAACCTTCTGGATGAAATGGCCCCATATTTGTTACCCACATATTTTCCGTTCCAACTTCATGGGCAACCCAATCTCCTCGTAATTCTAATATTACATCAATTGTTTTGCCCGTTGTTAAGGTGAACTTTGCTGGCCCATCTTTGCCCCATTTATGGGGCGGAGTCCATCCTTTCGGCTTTCTAATAACGCGGGTCACAACATGGTGTCTAGAGGCAAATTCCTCCGCATCATCAATTGCTGCTTTTTCTGTTTTCGATGCTAAGGAAAGAAGGTCAATCCAACCTTTCTTGTTGTGACACCACTGAACGATGTAGTAGCGCATTGTATTTTCTCCTTACTTTTATTATTCCAAAATTCTTAATTAATTTTCATCCTTGACTTTTACTCATAAGAAGTCCAGATTCTTTCTCTAGGAGACAAACATGAAGAAAGAACTAGATTTCGATAAAAGCAAACAAGATTCTGATAAGGAAGAGCTCAAGAAAATGTCAATCGAGCAACTCCGTGAGCAACTTGCTGAATATGACATGAAGCTCAAAGCATTGGCGGACCAAAAGAAAACCTTTAATAAAGGACTTTCTTCTTTAATCAAAGACGTAAAAACTAAGGCTGCAACTATCCTTGATGTACTTGAAGCAAAAGACTCTGAAACCTCACGTAGAGTATTGAAAGAAGTTACTCGTGCATAATCAAATAGAAATCGCAAAAAGGATTATAGAACTTGGGAACGACCTCATTAAAAATGATAAAGATTTGTCTAAGGACCTTTTTTCTCAAGAGTGGACATGTAATACTTGGACTATTGAACATCCTGAAATTAAAGTTGATCAAGAGCGTAATAAGATACGCTTGATTGGGCTGCTAAATGGACTGGCTGGAGTAAAACCAGATGGCCAACCCTTTATTAGGGCAATTTATAGTAACAAAGGAATTGTTAAGCTAGAATTTAATGATGGCAAACAAGAATCCATTAAGTCCACTCAAGCTAAGGTTTGATAAACCTAAAGAAGTTAAGGAACAGACATTAAAATGTCCCAAGTGTTCTTCTATCAGACTTCAAGATTATGGATTCCATAATGGAATCGGCTATACATGTAAAAGATGTAACTATGGATGGTCGATTGGAAGAACTTCTCTTTTAACAGCGGAAGAAAAAAGAGACTTTTTACAAACTTACAATAGAGAAAAAGAAGATACGTTAGTTAAGTATAGTGAAGATTGTGCAGTTCCAACTGATGAATATAATAGAATCGAAGAAACAATTGAGAATAACAATGAGTATTTTAGACAGAGATTGTATGGTGAGTAAATGAGTTACGAAGATCAACTAAATGCTTTAAAAGCTAAAGTTCAAGAAGCAAAGAAAGAAGCAGTCCCAACTTCACCAAAAGTCAGTCTCAGTAAAATTTCGGCTGAAACAGAAGCTGGTCTTAGAAAATTAATTGAAGTTAACCAAAGTAAGTCTGAAGCAGAAGTTGAAGAAGACAAAGATAAAGAAGAAATTGTTAAAGAAGAGAAAATTGAAGATGACACCTTCTATTATGATGAGTCAACCAATACAAAAAGACCAAATCCTTATTCTGTAAAGCGCAGAAAGGAGATTGAAGCTAGATGCTCACCAATTGATATTGGAGACATTCTAATTAAGAGAAGAGCAGAACAAAAAATTCCAATTATTCCTTCTAAATTTGAGGTATTGGTCAGAGACACATCTGGAGCTGAAGATACTTACATCAAAAATCTTCTATCTAAAGAATACTACGAGAGGACTGAGATATCGTCAGCTTACATCACCTCTAAGATGGCAAGATACAGGCTTACTATTGGTCTTCTAGAGATTAATGGTAAAGCATTAGGTGATGTGAAGATCAAACATGAACCTGCAACTAAAGAAGAAGAAGAAGCCTTTAAAGGTAAGCTAGAGATGATTTCTGAGTATCCACTAGAGATTATTGCTGATTTAGATGCTCAGTATATGTGGTTCAAGGATCGTGTAAAACTTATTTCAATGGACGTAATCCAAAATTTTTAAATACTCCAGCGGGATTTTTGATAGGTGAGCACTTCGTAAAGTCAGTACAAAACGATTCCTATCAAGTCGATTACTCACACCCGCTGGGGAAAACTATACTTTTAGTAAATCATATGTGGCGAGAACAGCAATACTACGCCCATGTTACCATGTATCAGGCGCAGATAAATCCTGAGAAAGTGAATGACAACTTCAAGAATTTCAGGAATGCTTTTTGGCCACATCTTGTTAAGTATGAAAAAAAGCAAGAAGCAATTGCTAAAAAGAAACTATTGAAGGAAACTGAAAAAGGATTGATTAGCTTCAGACCGCAAATAATGGATAAGAAATCAATCAAGAGATTAAACAGAGACATTTCAGAAGGTGGAATTGAGAAATTCATGCCTAAACCAAGGGAGAGAAAATGAAACTATTTCAAGATAAGGTCCTGATTAGAAAAGAAGCAGATGAAGATAAAGTTGGTTCTTTATTCATCGTTAGAAAAGATAGATTTGAGCCAGTAATTGGAACAGTTGTAGAATGCGGGCCTGGAAAGGTATTTTGTGCAAGAGATAAAGATGGAGTTACTTCTACAACTGGCTACGCTAAAACTCAAGTAAAAGTTGGAGATCGTGTAATGGCTCAACGAAATGCTGAGTACAACATTAAAGTAAATAATGAGTGGCTAATGTTATACAGAGAAACTGATATTATTGGTGTGTTAAGTGAAGCTAACTAAAGCTGGTCAATTTATTAATGTAGACAATGGAAACATTGAAAATGTCCTTGACTTTGATAATGGAACTTTTAGTCTTGTAATTAGTGATTTTCAATATCAACAAATATTAAATTTCTTACAAGGCGCAAAAAGAAGTATGGGACAAGTAAAACAGAGAGAAACTTTCTACATTGATGAAAGTCAAGTTGAGACAGCAAAAACCGGACATGATGAAGAAGATGGAGTAGAACAAGTATGAAATATAAAGATATTACAGAAGATTTTGCCCATCTTCAAAGAGAACTAGATTGGTTTTTACGAAAACATCCAGGAAGACTAACCGTAGCACTAGGCCCAGAAAAGTATTTTGACAACAATTGGCCAAAGACTTTAAAGGTAGAAATGGAGCTTAACTTCGATGATTGAACAAGAACTTTTAACGAGAGTCCATAATTTAGAACACAAATTGGACATCATTTTAACTAAGCTCAGACTTACAGATATGGCAGATGAAGGAGATCATCAAGCTGGAGAATTAGCTAAACAACTTCCAACATTACCTCAAGATCCAAGACCTCCATGTCCTGTATGTAATCAGCCTATTCAAATGCAGGCAATTCAAATGACTCCTAGCTTGATGTATAATAAAGATGGGTCATCTTTTTTCGGCTATAAAAGAATTTGTGGATGCAAGATAACACCAATAAGGACTTAATAATGAGAACATTCGATGTTAAAGCAAACTCCATAAACAAAATAGAAGCTCTTCTCTTAACAGGAGAAGATGAAGGAATCTTATTTACAGTTAAGGATAAGACCTATTTTTTACGAGGCGCCCCAGAAGAGGTCCTGTCTTTTAGTTTATCGATTCAAAAAACTTTCGATGAAGATAAGGATTTAAAATGACATTAACATGGGATCAAGTTTATCCAACAGGATATTGGCTTTTAGTTAAAGCTGACAAAGATCAGACTCAGACACAAGGTGGTATTCTTCTAACACAAAGACTAGGTGGAGAAGCTACATTTGGCTATTACACTGGAAAAGTCCTTAGATATGGAGATCAAGTGTTAGAATTTCTCAATTGTAATCGAGATGAGAAAATTACTCATGAGGAGTTTACAAATGAGAAACTCATTTATAAAAATTATCTATCTGATACAGTCAAATTTCTATACAAGGACCATGAAGATCATAAAATCTTTATGTTGAATATTGCAGATCCGAATCTGAATATTGTTGGCCTGTGCAATGGAAATGAAGTAGTAGAACTTTTATAATGTTTGAAGTTGCAGAAAACACTTTACAAATTCTTAGCCATACAGTAAACCACTACATACGAAACAACTTTAGCCCAGCAAAGATACAAGGAGAAGAAAAGGTGGATTACATTTGGGAAAATGGACTTCATTTAAATTTAGGTAAAAATGTAGACCACACTGAGTATTGTTTATGGTTAGCTGCCAATGCCCCTTACTACGGGGTTCTTGTTAAAGATTATGCAACTCTTACTGGGCTTAAACAATATTATAGAATAGGCATTGGAAAACACACAGAAGTTCCAAAGACAGTCCAGCTCAAACTTTTCGCGCTTCCAAAAGAAATTCAAGTGTTAGTGTTAGCAAATTCAACGCAGTGGTCAGGTAATAAATTAAAGAAAACAATTCGTAATTGGACAACAGAAAAACCGATATTATTTATAGGATAGAAAATGAACGTATTAGTAATTACAGTAGATAAACAAAATCCCTTACTTCCAAAGTACATTATAAATGGACCAATGACAGTAGATGAAGCTGTAGCCTTAACAAGAGAAGCTTCCCTAGTCATTATCTTGGCAGATTCAGCAATCGTAAAGGCCAACCAAGGACAAGTAGAAAGACTTTATTCTTGTGTTTCTAATTCACCTTTGTCTTGTAGAAAAGAAAAACAGGTAAAGACCATGGAATATGTAATTGGGTCCTTACTTTCGGAGATTGTTTCAATTAATAGTTTCCCTGAGCCGATTCGTATTGACTACTCATCATTTGCGGCTAATGAGTTTATTAGAGATTTTAAGAAGATCCCAGAAGCTCTAGCTTCAGCTTATATTAAAGAGCTTGGAGAAGCTTTCTACAAAACTCACAAGAAAAATATTCAACTTGAGCAATACGAATGAAAAGAATAGTTAAAATAACTAAGCCTATTCAAGATAACGTAGCCCAGACATTTAGAGTTTTACTTGAAGAAGAAGCTCCAATTAAGGTTCTATATGAAGGATCTCGCCCTTACTTAACTTATCAAGTTGTTGTAGATACTGACCTAAATGAAAGTTCTGAACTTTATAAAACGGCGATGGAGAAAGATATATTTGAGGTTCCTTTAAAAGGGGAACTTTCTCAAGTTTTCAAATTGCTGTTTGAGATGTTCCATTTAGTAAATTCAAAAGGAATGTTTATTTCGCATATTTTAGTAGGAAGTATTAAAACATTTTCTAAATGGCTAAAACAAGATGTGAAACAGATCTTTAATATAAAATTAACTGAGATCCCAATAACTGAAGCTGATGAATTAAGGGTGGACGGCCTAGAAGAGGATGTTGTATTATTCATCGCAAGCACAAGACAACAAGCTGAGATTGAAGATTTTAGATTTGTTGTGAAAGGAAATATCGATGTCTAAGCCAGAATGGCAGGGTGAGGTTATGGAATTTCCAATTCCTCATATTAATCATGAATTAAACGCACCAACTAAAAATGGTTCTGGAGCTTATCCTTTACGTTATCTCAGCTTAGAGAAGAATAAATGCCAGGTAGAAAATCCTTGGCGAGACGATGAATCTCAATATTCCACACAATATTGGAACTACCCAGATACGAAGAAGTTTAGTGAAGAAAATTTCGAGAGCATCACAATTCATAATGAGGCTGCAGAAATTGACAAGAAACTTCAAAATTGCCTAAAAGAGATTTATGATATTCATAATTTGATAAATGAAGTTTCCGGTGTAAGCAAACTAGAACTATTAGACAAGTTTGCCAGTTATCTAATTCATTATTTGTTAACTTTAGAAAAGCAGATACCAAAGGCTACACATACCTATTATAGGAGTCCAGACCAAGTTTCCCTTAAAGAGAGACTTACTAATATTGAAGAAAAGGATAGCCTACTAAGCAAATTCGTTAAGATTGGCAGAAGCAATATCTATAAAAATCAGGCTGAAAGATTGATGGAAGCATTGGAAGAGACCTTTCAGGATTTTAATAAGAAGGAAAAAAGTTAATGTCATCAATGGTCGATTTAAAAAAATTCTTCGAATCAGATAAAACCAATTTTGATCATCTTGAGCCGCCAAAAGATAAAGCAGGCTTTATGGAAGATCTAATTGAAAACAACGAGGTTAAAGATTGGGATGATCTTGCGTTTCAAGAACATGTAGAACCAACTACAAATGAGCCTACTGAATTAGAACCTCATATTATCCCAATTTATCCTTATGATTCATGAACCCATTAGCTGAAATACTACAACAGATTCCTGATCTAGAAATAGTAACTGTAGATGAGGATTTTATGAAGACCGAAATTCAATTTAGAGTTGATTCTAATTGGTGGGTCTCTAAGTTAGAACCTCTAACAAGGACTTTTAGGGATATCTACTTTACTAAGCGCTATATTACAGAAAACGATAGATTTGGTTTTAGATGGTCAATTCTTAAGCTAGGACAGATGGAAGAGGAAATGTGGAAAGAATTAGCTGAGAAATTCAGTTTTCTTTTATTTGATTTACAAGCTCCCATCAAGCAACCACAAAAAGCGGCCAAAAGAGAAGTACAGACAAAGAGTTCTAGTAGGGATAATAGAAAAATTACTAAACGTCCTTTATATGATGAAAGAGGAACACACGAACAGATTGGTGAACTTACAGAATTCCCAATTCCACACGTATTTAATGAAATGAACATCCCCAAAAAAGGATATGGTGGAGCTGCTAAAGCAGGAGAAAATCCTTTAACAGCCCTTAAAGAAGTTTGGGGAGAAGTAGGGTCAGGAGCAATGAGATGAGTTACTTATTCGATGAAACTGCAAAAGATTTCGATGTCACAAAGTTAAATCCAGAACAAGCTTCTGCTTACAAAGCGTATAAACAAGAAGCTGATCCTGAGTTTATGAAAGAGCTAAAAGAAGCTCAGAAATTATTTACTGGAGACGGTATAAATGGAACTTATAGAATTGAAGTTGTATATGAATATCGTAGAAGCTCACAAAAGAGATGTGTGGCATTAATAAATGTATACAAGTCAAATAAAGATCGAACTCTAGATCTAGACACGCCTTTATTTTTCTGCTCTTCAGATGAAGATCCAGGTGCTGGATGTGGAAAAGTACTTACTGGTGATGAACTGATGGCTACGCTTGAAGATAAAACCATCATCAAAGTTTTATGGTGTGATACTTGTAAAAAGTACGTTAATAGGATGGTTCTTTGTAGTTCGCTATTTATGAACAATGAACCCAAAACAATAGCTGAGAGAGTTTACAAATTGTTTAGGGAATTAAATAGCGATGCAGACATTGTTTTAACTCATCACAAAAAAGATTTGAAGAAGGCACAAGAGGATCTTAAAGGAAATGCCCTTATGAAAGCACGACAAGGAAGAGAAAGAGCACTCTATCCTTTGAATAACATCATCAAAGATATTACTGATGGTGGAAGAGTAGTTAAGAAAATAACAGACTTCCTTAGTGTTTAGCTAAAAGCAGAGTTTCCTAGGTCTCTGCTTGAACTCAGGGTTGCAGATCTGCCAACGAGAGGCATCAACTGCAGCTCACTACCCACAAATTCTTAATTCTTTGTTATACCCCTTATACCAAGAATTATTTCAAAATTTTATATCAAATCACCAGGTTTCTCTCATCCACGGCAATAATTTAGCAAGGTCGTCTAAGTAACTAGAAAATCTCTGACGAGTTTTTTCGATAGGAGTTATTTCATCTCGACTGTTTAGTATTTCTCCTTTCATAGCTCCTATAATTGTTTTTAACTGGTCTTGGGGAGTTTCTTGCCTGAACTTTTCAGGAACTCTCATGTTTTCTCCTTTTTTTGCGGCCAAAAGAAAACTCTTTATCTATATTGATTATTCCAATAATTAGAGTAGATTTTCAATAAATGAAACTTAAAGATTATTTAGAAGAAATAGAACAGCTAAAACAAAAAGGACTTGTTTATAAAGAATTAAAAGAGTATCTTCAAAAATTCCTTCGTTCTGATACAGCAGAACCAGAATTGTTTATCCCAATTGGAAGTGGTGTATTAGATGGAGGATCATTAGAGTACCAAAAAACAGTTCCAGAACATATTATTAATGAAGTATTAGTAGAAGTTGAAGCTGCAGAAGAAGAATTAGACAGAGACCTAAAACTTAAGCTAGAACAAACAATAGGAAATTAAATGACATCAATACCAGTAGAAGATCATACACGGCCTTTAACAAACGAAGAACTAACAGAAAGATTTGAGATTTTATCAGAAGAGAATCGTAAAGCTCTGATGGCATTATCTAACAATGACCAGATTATTATTGCCCAAGTTAAAGAAGCTCTAGAAGAAGCAACTAGTAAAATCCTTTATTTATCAGCTAGACTTGAACTTTTTGCGGACCTAATGGAAGAGGTTTTGGTTAAAAAAGAAACTGATTCTGAAGAATCAGTGAAGAAATTATCTCTTGCTGAATATCGAGAAATTGTAGAGAAAATTAAGAGGTAACTTCCTCAAATTTCTTTAATACTTTAATTAGCTGCTCTATACACTCAACTTCGCCTTCTCTAGGAAATTCTGAATAAAGTTCCCTTAGTTGATTTAAGGCTCCATCAGTATGATTTGGGTTATAGACAGAAATTCTAGCAAGAGCGGTCATTAATGGAATTAGAATCTCAGCTTGTTGAAGTTCATCCCTTAACATTTCATTATTCGCTTTCATACTTAGTAATTTTCACTTCTGTTAAATCGATACTTTTTAAGTCATAACTCCTCATTAATCCGTATGGAATGTACAAATATGAGATTTGGCTCTTTTCTTGCGTACTATAAATGAGGCAATTCTTGGGTAGAACCCCAGTTAACTGCTTTTCCAAATCTATTTCTACATCGTCAATTCTGTACAAATAAGCGGATACTCTATGATATTCGACCCATTTATTGTTTGTAATAAATTGAATTTCGATAATTCCATTGTCATGTGTACGAATGATGATATTTGAAATTGACATTTTTCATTCTTTCTTCTTCAGCCGCAAAAATGCGGCTGAAGAGGGACTATTTCCAAGAACAAAACTGAGTGGCTTTTTCATAAGCAATTCTCTCAGAATCATAAACAACCCAATTTGGATTGTCATTACTCTTGAAAATTACTTTGAAGCCATCACAATTTTTGCCCTCAAATGGACCATTGTTTGTGACAGTAATATCTTCCCTTTTGGTTTTCTTTTGTTCGTTAAAGAACTCAGCCTTTATCTCTTCAAGCGATTTTTGCTTTGCCATTCTATACTTGAGTCTCTTTCTTTTAATCTCTAACCAAGTATTCATGTTCTCAACCCATTCATCTTGAGCCGCTTTTTTTGCGGCTCAAGATGAAGTTATTCTGTAATTTCAAATTTATAAGCTTTACAACCATTGATCCCAATGACATTTCCGGCTTGTACCCCTACAAGTTTAAGGAGAGCATTTGCTAGATACTCATTATCATAGTGCCAATAGCCTTTCTCTCCATTCTTAGTAGATTGCACACACTTCTCATAAATTCTTTCTTCTGGAGAAAATCGAACTGGACGAAGACCATCATCCCCATCCAAATGAATTCCTAGAGTGGAATCATACTCCCCTTTTAACGTGTAGAGAGTACCAACTTTGCCATTATACGTCGTTATTCGACTTGTCATCAAGTTTCTCCTTAAGGGTAATTGTCTAATTACCCCTTGTCTTTATCGGTTGAAAATCTTCCTGACTAGAAGAATGAAGCTGGCACTTACTATTTGTCCTATGTAGTAACCGTTTGACTTTCTGGATTCGCAATTGCAATTACAGCACATCGTTTTCTCCTTACTTTTATTATTCCAAATTTTAGTAAGAAATTTCCTCAATCACTTCTTTTTGGCGGCCTAGATGGGGAAACGAGAGGCTATTTTTCTAACAAGATTAAGAAAGAGATAAATGAGAAGAAATCAATTTTATTCTTTCTAAGAAGTCATCGTGATGAGATCTATTTTTAACAGTATTACATTTTCCACAACAAGGAACACAATTTTCTAAACTATACCCAAATTTAGAATCTTTTCTATCTACCCCGGTATAATGATAAACACCGCCTCTTTTTCTATGAGCTTTCCACTTGTTGGATGGAGGGGAGCCACAATAATGACAGTTCTTCTTTAAGAATGGTAAGAACTCTTCAAAGGTTAAGTCAAAGGGAAGATTTCTAGATTTAGCTTGTCTTTTGTACTGACCAAAAACATGTCTGCTTCCTACTGCTTCAATGTCTTTAGTCAGTTTTACCCCCTTTTGACAGCCACAACTTTTAACAGAAGATAATAACCCGCTAGCTCGAATTATCTTAACCTGCCCGCAATCACACTTACATTCCCAAAATGATTGTGGTTTGCCTTCTCTACGAATTAATTTAATTGCAGTGAGCATACCAAATTTCTGGCCAGTTAGGTCTTTAGTAATGGATTTGCAGAGACCTTGATGACAAGATGTAGTATTGCCAGCTGATACTTGTTCTTTGTCTTTTAGGACAATGTTCCCACAATCACACCTAACTCGAATTCTTTTATTAGGTAAGTAATCCTCTAGAACTAATAATTTCCCATAGCGTTTACCAGTCATAGGTTTTCTCGCACTATTACACATATCTATATTACAGCTAGTAGATTTTCCTTTACTTATCATATCTACTCGTCTTATGACTTCCCTTCCACAAGCACATCTTGCTAAGACCTTACTTTCTACTATATCACTTATAATTGTCCAGTTTCCTACTTGTAACCCTTTTTGTAATTTCATTTCTAGATTATGGTAAATACTAAGCAGAAAGTCAATAGTTCTTGTTAACTAAGATAAGAATATAAATATCTCTCATACTTAAAGTCATCTAAACTCATAACAATGATGACATCAGCCGAAGTACAGGCTATAAACATGCAAAACTTGCAGGCACTCCAAATGCAGCAACAAGCTACGTATCAATCGGGGATGCCTTTTGGATATGGAGCTCAGGGCCATAATTTACCATCAAATGGATTTTCATTCTCGGGAAATAGCACAGGATACGGCACTTCCAACCAAATTGGTCAAGGAGTGGTTAATAGCGCACAAGGAGTTTTCAAGGGTGCAAGCTATGGAATTACCGGAGCAGCTGCAGCTATTGGATACCGTGCAAGTGGCCTTTCTGGTGCGCTTAAAGGAGGATTGGCTGCTGGTGGAGCATTGGGAGGACTAGGCTTCGCAGCTGGAGGCCACGTATTTGGTAGTCTCACAGAAGGTGCAAACGAGCAACAATCCATCTTTAACACACTTGGCCAAGGGAATCAGTTCGGTAATGCCCAGAGTAGAACTGGAAGGGGGTTTTCTAGAACTGACGCCAAGGCAATCTCGGACACAGTCAGAGAACTAAGCTCCATCCCAGAACTTATGACCTCGATGTCAGAACTGAATGGGATACTATCAAAAGTCCAACAAATTGGCGGAATGAACGGATCTCGTAATGCTCAGGAGTTTGGTCGTAAGTTTAAAGAAACCATAACTACTCTCAAAGATATAAGCAAGGTTATGGAAACTTCAATGGAAGGGGCTCTCAAGTATTTCGAGGAATCTCGTAAGTCTGGCTTATACAATCCTCAAATGATGAAAATGAATATGGGACAGCGTCAATTTACAGCTGGACTTACAGGAATGGATCAAGGGCAGATTGGCCAGCTCCAAATGGCAGGAAGTCAGATTTCATTTGGTTATGGAGGAACTAGAGGTTCTGGGGCTCAATCTGCTTTAAGAAGTGCCAGACAAATAGGTATGGCCAATGAAATGGGGCTTATCTCAAATGATCGAATTGCGGAGTTAACTGGACAAGAAGGTGGAGCTGGAATTGCCGCAATGGCAGGTTCTTTAACTGATGCTTCACAAAGAATGTCTCAAGGAGGATTAGGAACAGCAATGTCAATTGCCTTGGCCAAGCAAAAGAATGGGAAGTTTACTGGAGAGTTGGATCAGGAGTTAGTTGAGAAAGTAAGAATGGGAGGAATTAGTAAATCAGAGCTTCTTTCTTTAGCGCATAAAAAAACTTCATCCAGAGCTTCAAAAATGTCATTCAAAGCCAATGAGAATCTTTTGCGGTCTGAAATGGCATCTCAAGTAGGAGCTGAAGGAATTGGAATGGAATTGCAAGATATTCTAGGTGGAGCTGGTTTTAATAACCCTGATGCATCAGGAATATTAATGAAGCGATACGGAGTTGATGAAAAACAAGCTAAAATGATACAAGAGATGGGCAATTCCCTTCCTCAGATTCAAAGAGAGCTTGGAAGTAAGGCTCAGATGGAAGGAAGAAGACAAGCTGAGCAATCTTACCTAAAAGAAAATATGTCAACAGATGCTATTAAAAGGAAATTTATGAAAAGAATGGAAAATACCTTTTCAGAGCCTTTTAAACATCTAGGAGCTAATATGTCGAATGCTGTTGGACAATATGTAGATGATTTTATGGATGGACTTTTAGGAAGGTACTCCACTAATATTACGAAGGAAACTTCCAATTTAGCAGGTGGAGCTTTAGGTGGTTCTTCTGGATCTCAATCTAAATTAGCTGGAATGCTAGGTGGACTTGGTAAAATGGATCTTTCAAGAGGAAAGACCAACTATTCCACAGGTGATTCTATAGTTGCTGCCTTAACAGGGACAAGATCTAATGACATGAACAGATATGACGCACTTAATTCTTTAGTAGGCTCAGGTTTAGCTTCTTCAGGTTCTGGAGGAATTGCTCAAACTAATGAGCAAATTGCGGGTACCAAAAGGAGATTTGCTGAGTTACAAGAAGGAAGATTTGGAGATCGATTATCGGGCAAAGAATCACTACCAGCCGGATTTAGTAAAGGTTATGGTGGAAGTTTATTTAGCGGAAAAGGTTTACAAGGATTAAGTGAGGCTCAGAATTCAATTTCCGGCATCATTCAAGAACATGGGAATGAACTTAGGAAAATGTCACAAATGGAAAGAGTACAGTTTATCAAAGGTAAACTTGGTCCTGGAGCTGCTCAGAGATTATTAAGTACTGGAACTAGTATTGAGGACCTAATTGCGTCAGCTCAGGATAAGCATGGCATCAAGGATAATCTAGGATCAGTTAATTTTAATAAATACTCATCTGAACTTTATGGAACAGGAGACTTCGGTTCTGCTAAAGACCTTCAATTAGCTGAATCAGGTGCAAGATCTAATGTATCTAAGCAATTTGGCGATCAGTCTTCACAAGTAGAAGCCCTGTTAAAGACAGACGGAAAAGCTCGTGATTTGTTTCTAAAAGCCTCTGGAGGAGATGAAGAGGCTAAAAAGCTGCTTACAAAGGAACTTTCTACTCAGGAAAAAGAAAAATTAATGAGTAAGTTCGGTATTACTGAATCCCAGCTTGAAAGTGTACAGGATATGTATGGAGGAGCTAAAGGAAAGTCCATTACAGGCGCAGATAAATTAACAACAGCAATTAATAGAGGTTCAGTTGGGGGATTAGCAGCTCAATTAAGAAGGCAGGGCAATGATATTGCAGGCAGAGCTGGAGGAATGCATCTTTTAAGCGGCCAATATGGAGCTAAAGATCAAATTTCTGCTCTAGCTAATTCTTTGTCTGGACTTACAGATGCAGATAAGTTAGGGACCTTTCTAAATGGAGGACTAGGGGCCAAACAAATAGATGCAGCTTTAAATGCAGCCTCTGGACTTAAAGGACATCAAAGAGAATTGGCTTTAGCTGCATTAGGAGAAGGAGCAAGTTCAGCTATTGGATTTGGTTCTTATGTTTCAAAAGCGGCTGGAAGAAAAGGTGGTCTGGAGTCTTTAAAAGGAAAACTTCCAGAAGAACTAATTAAGGAATTTGAAGGCAGAGCTCATGGAGGAAGACTTTCAGGAAAAGATGCAGAAGAATTAGGCCATCGAGCAAGAAATACAGCCTACGGCAGTGCTTTAAGTTCTTCTGGAAATGTTGTAGCAAAGGAAGTTCAGTATCAAAAAGAACTTGGAGAAAACCTAAATAGATTTGCTCAGACTACCTCTCAATTTGCCCAATTAGTAGTTCAAGCAACTCCACAATTAGATGCTTCTGTAAAGAAAGCTCAAGCAGCAGTTACAGAAAGTTCTAATATTAAGCCAGGTAATTAATGAAAACACGACGAGAAACTACAAATCAAGTTACTGATGTAAATGGAAATGTAATTGAGTACAGATATTTAGATGGTGGTCTTCTTTTAGAGGACCAGATGATACTTAATATGAAACACTATCTTTACCAGCTTACATCAGGTAAATCTGCACCACTAGAAACCACAGGTAAGGACTTTAAAAAACTGAAAGATTATTGGATGAGATATTACGTCAGTTACAATGGAAATAAATAATGGCCGCTGCATTTATTCAAGCTCTTCCTAATGCTTTATCTTTAAACAACCCCAATCTTACGAATGCGGTTAATAAAGATACAGTTGATGTTTCTGATGGCCCTAAATATGATCATGTCAGACGACCAGTTAGAGGTGTCCAGATAAAGCAAGAATCTTTCGTAACCCTAGAAGTCAAGACTAGAGACGGTAAAAATCTTTTGTTATTTGATGGGGGAGGTTCAGTAGAGAAGGGAGATATCTCGTATACACCTAAGTATTCTAACTTTCTAATCCAAACTATTTCTGAAAATTCTATGGAGAAATCACAAGTAGTAGAAACCTTTGGTCCTGCTTTTGTATTCTACTTTGGTACTCGACCAAGAGTATTTAATATCTCAGGCTTACTATTAAATAGTGCTGATTTTAATTGGAAAAATGAATGGTGGGCTAATTATGAAACGTATTTACGAGGAACACAGCTTGTAGCTACAAATACTATGGTTTATATATCATACGAAGATACCACGCTAGTAGGCTATCTTATGAGCTGTTCCAGTGAAACTATGGCAGATCCTAATGAATATGCTCCTTTCCAATTTCAAATTCTAATTTCTGCCGTAATCAACACAAACATAATTGGGCTAAATAAATTTCCCTATTACACGCCAGTTAACATAGAACCTGAAGTTGTAGTCATACAAAACTCCGAATCCCCTAATATCCCGCAACAATCGTCAGCTGATAGCGTTGGCATATTCTCAGATTACATACAGAGTATTTTATCTGGCAATGCTTCTCTGGACTTCCTATATGGAAATAGAGCATCAACCTATACAAATTATGCCGTAAGCTATATAACAGGAGCCAACATCAGAGTTCCAATTGGAGCTACAGGTTCTACTGTATTTGACACAAACCAAACTCCAGTTTATAAATACGGAACTTTTCAAGGTTATAAAACAACAGAAGTTCAGTATGGCAAATTAAGGGATAATACAGATGAATATGTCGCTATGACTAAAAATGCGGGTACAGGAGGAACTTTGTATGTGAATACCCCAAGTGCAAGGGAGCAACAATACATTGATGGAATGAAACAGGATGAAGTAGCTAAAAAACAATTCAAACAATATGGAATTGATACAGAACCTCCCAATCGCCTTAAACAACTGGCTGTAACAAGTACTTTTGCTTCTTTACAATTAGCAGGGAATTTAGTAAGGATGAACAGCAAATCAGATCCTTTGGCAGATTTACTTGGAAATAAAAATCAAAATGATAATATCCAAAATAGAATAACTCGCTAGAGCTTAGATAATCTGGAACGAATCTCTTTCGCAATCTGCAATTGAGAAAGTCTCCTTTGAGCGCTATCCAAACCTTTCATTTGATGTGCTCTGTCTTCAAGATCAAAGCTGTAACTTAGAAGTGACGCAATTACTTCTGCAACTTTTCTTTGTCCAGACTTTGTTTCTTGTGTTTTTTCGGCCTGAAGAAGGAAGGAATCGAATTGTAATTGCGTCATTTTCTTCTCCTTTACAGATTATCTATCTTTTCAGTACTCAATCCTTTAGCTTTAGCAAGATGTAGAAGTTCTGCTTTCCAAGCATCTATTGAGACGCTGTCGTGAATAAACTGGAGACTTTCCAGAATATCCACATGAGCAATAAGGTTTCCTAGATTGTACCTTGAAACTATCGTTCTTATACTGCGCCCTTCCATCTCTGATTTATAATCAGAGTCGTCAATGCAAAATCCAGCTGCACACTTCTTTCCATTGGCTCCTCGATAAAACCATCCACTGCCTTCGGCACCGTTACTCATAACTGAAAAGGATTTCTCCTTTTGAGTCAAAAGGCCGACAGCGGATTTGTCAAAGATTTCTTGAGCAGTCATGTATTTTCTCCTTATTGATATTATTCCAAATTTCTACCTTTATTTTCATCTATACTAGATTCACATGTCACTCTTACAGGCCAAATATCTAAGGCTACGCCTCTTTTTGGAGGGAATTGAAACCCCCGTAATTTCTGCATCCGTTCAATTATCAATCAACAGTCCAGCTCTAGCTTCTATCCAAATTGTTCCTTTAGATTCTGCTGAGAACTTCAAGCACAAAACGATGGTTCATCTTTTCTATTTCGATTGGACAGATGATAGAAACATAGATGACCTTAACGATTTTACTCGTTACCGACAAATATTTGCAGGAGAAACTGTTGGTTACTCTTATACTAAGTCTCCGCTTGGAAGATCTCTAATTATTCAATGTGCTGACTTCTCTGGAAACTGGTCTAGAGCTTATCAATACATGATTACTTATGGACCTAATGGCAACTTTCTTACACCAGAAGCTGTTAATTATGCTGCTGGCTCTAATAAGTTCGATAACATCATTGATGGACATTTAGGTGTTCTAGGTAGATACTTAAACTCTACCCCTAAATCTCCTGGCTTCAGAAACATAAAAGGATTGCTAGGTGGTATTTTAACGCTTATAGAACAATTTGGTGGTGTTGTTGGTCATCAAAAAGGAGTTCTTGACTACTTTACCGTGTCTGAGCTTAAGAATAAAATGATGCAGCAAATTGCAGCTGAGGAAAATGATGACACAGCCCAACAAATATTCGCTGCTAAAGAATTTTATGAATGGCTAGAATATGGACTTTCTCAACTAGGTGAACTTTGTACTTTGTGGGATATGATTCGTTTGCTGTTCCAATACATTTTTTATGAAAGCGCCCCAAATGGAGCTCCTTATTACGTTAAAGGAACTGATCCTGATAAATACGAAGATACAGAAAAAATCAATACTATCCTAGAAGAAGTAATAGCAAGTCTTTACGATAATAAGGATTTTCCTAATATCAAAGTCAGAGCTACAAATTCTATCAAGAACTTGCAGTTAGTAAGTGAGTATCAAAATATTTCTGTAAGTCAACAAAAGAATTTAGACAAAGCAATTATTGAGTTACAGACACTAATTAATACACCGACTTACTCTTCCAGCATTACTGAGAATCTTTCAGCTGCTAAGAAATATGTAAGCTCTGCAGTTAAAAAACTGGATAAGATTGAGCAAAAAGCAATTGAAGTAGATCGACTAAACAGCATTATTATGAAGCCAGAATGTTATTTCGTAGCTTCTCCAAGATGTAATGTTGTTTTTCCTGAGCATACAACACAACTTACTTTCTCTAGAAATCAAGAGCAAGAATATACAAGACTTAGATTGCAATCTGGGATGCAATTTGGTTTAGATGAAGAAAAGTTATTTGCTGACTTCTCGTATGCTCCTTCTGGGGCCGAAATTAAGAAAATAACAGAGGAGATTAATAAAGCAGCAGGTAAGAATGGAGGCAAAGGACAGGTACGAAGTGCAGTTCTACCTTGGGAAAAGTTCTCAGGCGTTCTTCCTAAATTTGAATACATCCAAGATATTAATTACGTAGCTAATAAGGCACAAAAAGACCTCCAAAAAAATATTCAAGGATTAGCAAGGTCTTACAAGCAAAAAGCTGCCAACTTCAATTTTTACAAGTATAGATTCATGGCAAGAACTATGGCTGGAAGCTGTAGATTCAATCCTTATTTAGTTGTTGGATTTCCACTTGTAGTTATCGACAGACCTTTTATTGTGGATAGGGAACAGATAATCGACATTGCTTTAAAGAGTGGGACTACTATAGATAAAGTAACAACTCAAGATATAATTGATAACATTAAGGATCTAGCTGTAACTCTAAAGGCACCAAGACAATATATAGGATACCCTACAACAATCTCCCATCTAATAGGACAAGATGGAGCTTCCACTTCATTTTCTTGTACTCATGCAAGACCACATCGATTGACTGGAGATGATTTTCTTACTATTTACGTAAACGCGGCCAGAGAGGGTAAAGGTACGGTCACAACTAAGACTCTGCTTGATGCTGATACTTTGATAAGGATCAATGATATAAAATCCCTACAATATCTTATAGATTTGACCCCTCAGACTTCTTTAGCAAGTCAGTCTCTGAATACCTTCCTTAAAAGTCCAACAACACCAGTAACTGATAGGCCGAAACTTAATATTTCTGGTTATGACGTAGTCACACCAAATTTCCGCCAAAAAGAAACACTAAAGCCAGCTGAATATATAGGGGATACTCAAGATTCAGATATTATAAATGGTTCAATAAAAGTTCCTGTTAAATATGGAAAATTAAGTCCAGGTAAACAAGGACTTACTGGAACAATAAGCGCAGTCAGAGTAATCAATGATCTAGTTAAAAAAATAAATGTGGAAGGTAAAGATTTCTATGTTTGGTCTACACTTTTAGTATATGAAGAAAAAAAGAATGCCGTAATATTAAACAGCATTCCAATTGAAGAAGTACTAAGACCAACTTGGTTTTCTTCCTTATACTCAAATTTAAAAATTGGAGAAGGAATTTATGGAAAATTCTTTGGATGCGGTTCTATTGTAGATGAAATTGTCTATCAAAATTCTCAAGGATTATCTATTCAAGGAGGTGGGCCAGATCGATTCTCTACACTAGATAAACTAACAAAGTCACAGGACTTACTAGGCGATTTAGATAACCTAGAGCAAAAGAATCTGACACAAATTCCTTCTATGGAATCTGCAATTGATATTTTAGCCTTTCAATATGGGGAGGTCATTCGCGGTGGATTGGATGTTAATAGATTCATAGAGGACTACACTAAAAGACCAATTGCAACTTTAGAGGAGATACTGGGAAGCAGAGATTTAGAGTTGTCACAAGTGGGAAACGACCTCCGTGTCAAAAATGGTAAGTTAGGATTTCATTCTGTGGCGGTGTCGGGATATGGAGATTTAATTGGACTTTTATCAAGCCCAGAAACGCCTCTTCCGAATAGAGTCGAAAAGTCAGTTCTACCCCTTAATATCGACCCTCGACCTGAAAGGAAAGCTGCAGTACAAGAATACCTTAATGATCTTCAAATTGTAGCTGGATACGAAGTAGTGGGAGTCAATGGCTCGGGATAATTAAAAATATGCTAATTTGGTATTCTGTCTATACTTTCCTTATGAACGAAATAGCAACTTTTAACTTCAATGAGGAACTTCTCAAATTAGCAACTGAATCAGTAAAAGAAGCTGGTGCAAGTTACAATTTGAAGATACCAAAGAAAACAGTAGGCAAGTTAGGAATTTTAGGGGTTGGAGCTGGACTTGGAGCACTTGGGATGGACACCTACCAAGATATGAGGACTGGGGCTGCAATTCGTAAGCAACAGAATTTTTAATCAAGGGGAGAAACTAGAAACTTCTTTTTGTAACCAGTCTGGAAGGCAATGTAGAACTTCTCTTTGAGCATCTCTTAAATCACCATTAGACAGCCAACAATGTTCAATACTGGTCTTTTCCCAATTCAGACCTAAGTATTCTTCTAATAGAATACCCAAGGCTGATGCGTAATGTTCTTCTGTAGAAGATTCTGCATGAGATAAAGGCTCTCTATAGGAGAGACCAGACAATTTAACTCCCCCTATATCAGGTCCTGGACCTAGCCCATATTCTTCAATTTCTAATCTCATTGGGTCTATAGTTTTACAAACTAGATAATGTGCAATCTCATGTAGCAAACTGCTGTCATTATTAATAGAAGCTATTGTTTTACCGTCCCAGCTATAAGAATTATAGGGGTTTCTTTCTTCAAAATTAATCCCAAGTCTGATCCCCAAATCAAGTACTCTTTCTTTTATACTATTCATATGACATCTTTCTTTTATACAGAACTAACTAAAATAGCGGTTGAGATGAGATCTCTGGCTCATCAATCGCGAGCCAGTTCTCCTGGAATTAAGCTTTTATCAGCTTCCAATACAGGAAAGAACCTCAACCCAACCTTCGATGTTCCAAATGCTAATCCTAAGCCCATCTTCAATTCAAAAGGCCCAACTGTAGCTGGGAAGCCTATGCCGAATTTTCCCTATCAGAAACCAGCAATGAAGGGTGGGCTTAGAGATTCAACAATAGCAAAACCCAGTGCCACAACAAATATGCAGGTCTAGCCTACAACTTCTACGATCACTTTTATTACAATTCCAAGGATAAACCCAATAAATGCAGCAAGGAACTCGACCTGAACAAATTCTAAGGTGGTGTTTGCTTTAGCGAAAGCTCCTCCAATAAGAAGACAAAGAATTACAGAGAATAGTAGAAAATGCCATAGAGGACGAGTGCTTTTGTAATAGATGTTCATTTATTCTTTCTCCTTGTTATCTTTTTTTTGCGGCCTGGAATGGGACTTCTTATTTGGAAATTTTAATTTCTAAAAATTCTTCATCAGGTTCATAGATCAAAGTAGCAACTAAGTAAGTTTCAGTAGAAATAACAGAAAAACTGACTTGGTCAATAACTCCAACCCCACTTTTTAAAATTAGCTCAAAATCGTTGGTTCCTAAATCTATAGTAAGATTTTCCTCGTCGATTCCAATACACAGTCCACCAATATTCTTTGATGACCATGTCTTCCAATTTTTAAAGGTAGCAATTTCATTTCCAGCTCCATCTCTGATTTTTATCATGTTTATCTAAAGAGCCAATAATCGGCTCTTTTCCTCTAGCTTAATGTACCGAAGCGTGATGTGAGACCCAGTCCTGAAAGAGAGGCTCTGCACTAAGCTCTTTAAAGGTTATTCGTTTTACTATGTAATCCTCCCTCTTCACGGTCATCGTTTCTCGAACTTCCACTACCCAATTGCTCCGATGCAACATTCCTGCATCTAGTCTTGGAATTGGCTTCATCGAGAAGAGCTTCGCTGAGTCGATACTCTGACCCAGAAAATATCCCTGTGAGCACCATCCTACATATTGCTTGGATGGTTTATGAAACACTACATACATCATTTCCTCCTTACTATTCTTATTCCAATTTCCATATAAAAATTCCACCCACAAAATGGTATAAGTGATGTATGAATCCTCTAGATGAATTTCTAACTAAATTTGCGGCTCAAAATAATGAAGTGGAGTTATGGCAGAAATGGAAAGACAATAATGAACATCCTGACCACTTTCAGCCGCTTTATAAAAAGTTTGAACCAACAATAAATTCTCAAGTAAATAAATTTGCAAGAAATCCCAATGTTCCAAAGACAAGAATTTCTTTTGAAGCTGACAAGATGTTTCTTAAAGCCTGTCAATCATTTGATCCTACTCAAGCTCAGTTAAAAACTCACGTCATCAACCACTTAAAGAAACTCTCACGCTTTGTTGGAGATAACTCCAATACTGGAAAAATTAGTGAACCAAGACGGTTGATGATCCATGCTTTTAATCACTCTAAGGATACTTTAAGTGAGGAGCTTGGAAAAGCTCCTTCTCTAGAAGAAATTATGAAACATATGAATGTTGATAGGGAAGAACAAGGGCACGAAGCTGTAAAAATCAATGATCTGAAAAGATTGCAATCAGAGCTATCAAAAAGAGACTTGTCTGAATCATTGGCAATGAATGATGCGGAGCTATATAAAACACCAAAGGAACAACAGGCAATTGTAATGCTCCACTATTCAACACCAATTGCGGCTGGAGAAAAACACCAATATAGATTAACTCCAGATGAACATAATGTCTTTAAAAGAATCTTTCCTTTATCAGAAGAAGGGGCTTTAGATTTAGACAAAACAATGAAATTAAAAGATATTGCCACGGAACTTCACTTTAGTGCGCCAAAAGTATCGAGGACGATTAAAACTCTCAATAAGAAGCTGCTTAAGGCAACCGAGCTAATATAAGCTACAAGTAAATGTCAACAATAGTTAATCTCCAAGTTCTCTCAGATGACCAATATTCTACGCCAGTAGAAAATATTGTAGTTGCAATCTACGATTTAAGCTCCACCTTTATTTCACAGTCTACAACCAATAGCTCAGGCTTAGTTTCTTTTACCCTTACAAATCCACAGTACAGAGTTTATCTTTACAAAGTAGGGTTCTCGATTATTCAACCCTGGCTATTAAATGTTGATCTTACTAAGATAAGCATTACATATTCTCTAATTGGACACGTCAGAACGTTGCCTGAGACTCTAAATCCTGATCTAGTAAGGGTTTCTGGGTCAATGGTTGATTTCTCAGGTAAGCCAAGGAAAAATCTAACACTACAATTTTATCGAGAGCCGCAAGTTAATATTGGGGATCTAATTGTAGAAGATGTACCAGTTACTTTTACCTCGAATGAAGCTGGATATTTTGAGTTTGATTTATATAGAAATATGAAATTTTGTGATGTTTACTTAACAGAAAGACCATTGTTCGATATTGAAACTCCAGATAGAGCTTCTATCGAATTGTCTCATCTAATATTCCCAATACCAGTTAATCTAGCTATCAGCCCTACAACTATCAATGTTCCTCTTTCAGGAGGGGCTGTTAATGTTTCATATACAGCTACATTTTCTGATTATTCAACTGATAGAGAATTTACTTCTCATTGGGCGCAAATAAAGGTTGATGTTGATACTTCTGATCATATCTCTTTGGGAATAGCTAAAAATTACTTAACAATTACCCCTTTATCAACTGGGACTACAACAATGAGCTTTCACAGAGAATTTTTATGTGATTTTACTTGGCAACATGCACCAGTATTTGTAAGTCCTACCTTAACGATTAACGTAACTTAATTACCACCAAAGATCATTAAATCGTTGTCCTAGCAAACAAAGTCCTTTTTCTTTAAGCTCATACCAAATATCTATATGTTTATTATATTTTAGAAGTTCTTCTTTTAATTCATCTCCTTCGCCACAATTTGCTTGCTCTTCATAGATAATGTGACGTAGTGCAAAGATCATAAGACCAAGCTGCTCATCCCACTCTTCACTAGTAAGATCCATTGGGTGGGCAATGTTTATTTCTTTGAATCTTTCCAATCGCGGCAAAAGAAAGGTTGAGGTTGTAAGGAATAAACCCCAAGTTTCATCATCAGAAAATCCTCTAAAAATGCGCTGAAAGAAATGTCTGATGGAGCGAACTTCCAAATGAGAGATGAAGAATTTCTTTTCTTGTAATTTGTCTTGAAGATTCTTTAGCTTGGAATCAATAAATTGGCCAATTTTCTTTTTCATTTGAATTTCTTTTGTAATAAAAACAAGTCAATGACTTGTCTTTTGTCCATTAAACAGGATATCCTAATTCCAGACGGATAAGTTGATAGGCCGTCGAACTATCCCACATTTCACGAATGTCGTTATCACCCATTCCCTTTGTCATATTGCAGATTAGACCTTCAGCAGACTTACTGATAGTGGCTAAGTCCAAGTAGAATTTCTTTCCTGGGTTCAGAGCCTTACATTGACTTGGCTTCTCGTCACCTAGAGAGCAACCTTCATTTGTGAGATGATCACATTGGCCGTAATTTCCATGTCTAGCTCTGGGTGTTGGAACTCCTTCTCTTGTTGTAACTTGTCCATTGTTTAACTTGAAGTGGAGATTTTCGAAGATTTCATCTTCAGTTCCTCCAAAGTCCGAAGGAATGTAAAGTCCAGGTTCTTGTTTACAGCATCTTCCACCACAAGCTCCACAAAGCTCTTTGTCTTGTATAACAACAAGCTGCATCTTCTACTCCGGTTCTAGGGTTGTCAGAAACCAATCTAGCTTATTCCATGCAGTTTTAGGGCAGTCATCAGCATGCTCATAGCGGGAATCCATATCACAGCAACGATAATAATAACCACCATTGGAAGAATTGTAATCCCTAGGACAAGGATCTGCGTCCTGGACTAATTCCTTAAGAAGTTTAAATTGCGCCTTAGTAAGTTGAATCCTTTAAATTTCTCCTTATAATAATTATTCCAATTTTGTTTACTTTCTTTCACTTTTACCTATACTTTCAATCAATGGCTCGCTCAGACAATTTCATGGTATTAGTAGATGAAGAACTCATACAGCCGCGAAAAGATGAACTGTATGAGAACTTTCGTCTATTGTGGATTAAAGTTATTCTAAGGGCCACGTATGATTGGGTTTTATACAGAGACTCTAAAAGTAGAGCAGCTCAAAGAATAGCTGAGAATGCGTATAAATGGCTGTTTGAGGATTATTTTGAGAAAGTTCGTTATAGAGAAAAGAATAAGATAATTATTAAGATGGAACGTCCTTTTAACTCATTATTCTTTCTCTGTGAAGAACTCGACCTTGATATAACCACAGTCAGAGCCTTTGCTAGAAGACTTAACAAGAAACAAATTAGAAAATTAGAATTCTTTACAAGACACAGAAAACAACGAGAGAAAAAGAAAATCGTTGAAATTTTGTAGTAGTATTTTTCTATGGCCCAAATTCAAGATATCTCGAATGAGAATCTTACAAATTATCTCCAACAAACTAAGGTTCCAAGTTACTACTTAAACTTCCTAACTATTCCTCAGCTCTGTCTTGTACTATTCAACAAAGCTCGTAATCGTCTACTTACTCTATTAAAAACCCAATTACAAATTTTAGATACAATCAACAACGGACTTTTGTTCATTACCAATTATGAAAAACCAGTTACCGCATCATTAACAGATTTGAAAGTCCCACTCTTGCAAATCGACTTGTCTGGTAATTTTAATAATCTGGACAACTATAAAAAGAAGGTGACTGACTTTTTATCAACTCTCTCTTTAAAAAGTGGCTCTTCAAATACTTTTGCTCAATCTTCAATAGATTCCCAAGAAGACATTTATACGTCCTTCTTAGCTTTTTCTACAGTTCAGAAAGACATTGATGTACTGTTAGCTAACCTAAAATCCTTTGAAAGTCAATTACAGGCTGTAGATTTGTACAAGACAGTTGTACAAAATCTTTCAAATTACTCAAGAAGCCAAATTGACAACATAGATCAGCAAAAAGATGATATTTCTAAAATCTCCATTGCTACAGATTTACTAGCTTCTACTTCTGTAATGGACTATTTTAAGAATCTTGGAACATTAATCGATGGGGTTTATTTACCAATTGTATCCAATAAAATTCCTGCATCAGAAGAGATTTATGGGTATCCTGAGCTAGTTTCTGCCATTTCAATTTCCAATGAATATCCACAAACAACTACACATCAAGATTTTAAAGTTACAATCGATGGAACAGCCCATTCTATAGATTTTCCCTCTACAAGCGCAAAAGGAAGAAGTTACTTACTAGCGACTCAGTCTGCAGCTTCCTATACAATTCCTGTCAATACTAGGCTCTATATAAAAATTACTTGTCCGACCTTACCAATGTCAAGGTTGCTTCCAGAGGGTCCCCTCTGTCCAATTGGGACCTTAGCAATTGACCTTCCCTCTGGAGTACAGACCTTTTCTGCCATTGCAACTGCAATAACAAATGGATTGTACGCTTTTGATACAGGAGCTGTGATGGTTCATTTCGGATATTGTGAGGCTTTTTCCATTGCTGGAAGCAATAGATTATTGATATATGGAAAAAGTGATGTTACACAATTGGAAATTGTAACTGGGCCTGGTAAGTGGGTAGGTGTAACAGGAATCTATACACCATCTTACGATAGCTGTAACTCTGCTTTATTTTTTAACTATTCCAAGTCACAACCTACAAATAGTCCTTCTTATCAAGATCTTAAGGACTGTCTTGCATATTATATACCTATTACTTTTGCTTTAAATAAACTCCAAATACAATCTCCAACTACAGGCCCTAATTCAAGTATTGTGTTTACAACTAGTATTGCAACTGACATTGGTTTTATTAATAGCAACCCACAACCTTCTTATTTAACACTAAAATCTAGAAGCGTAGCTTTAGTTTTAACTAAATTGAACGTTTACACAGGATGTTATTATCAAGATGTATACGGCAATTTATGCCAATTGGTAGTTAACGGAAATCAAATACAACTGCCAATTGCTGTCCCAAACGTAGAAAAAATACAATTGGAAATCTTTCCAGATTTGACTTTCGTTGTTAAAGCGATGTTGCCAATTGTAAAATCAATACTTCCTTATGCAGAGAAATTGGGAGAAACACTGTCTCCAATTCTAAATAATCCAACTAGTACGCAGATTATCATTGCCAAAAACTATACTAGCCAAATCATCAGCTCTATAAATAGCATTGTGACAATGCTGACAATTGATGTTAAGGACTCTGTATTCATACAATTGGTAAATACCTTGCTCAACCAATTAGAATCAGCGGGTTTATCTAAATTGATAGCCAATCTGAACAATTTAGATCTCTCATCTTTTTTCGCGGCCCAAATGGATGATTCTAGTTTTGGATTAAAAACAATGTCAAAAATAGAGGCATTAAATGGATAACAAGACAGAAAAAGAACTAATGCAAGATGATGAAAAATTATTGGTGCAATTATCTGATGTTTATAACTTCATAAAAGCAAGTGAAACAACACAGACAATTGCTAATTATACATTGGGAGATTATATAGATAAGGCCATAAAAGAAATTGAAGGACCAACAGAAAATAATAGACCAGATAAGCTAAAAAGACTCGATATGGTAGAATCGAGTCTCAATTTCATAGTACAGAAATTAGAATAAGCTTTTTCCAGAGTGATAACCTTGGATATCTCCTCGATATCCAAAGATTACTCGCCAATCTTTGTAGCCAACCGCAATTTCCCTTCCATCTTCAGTTTCGTAGAGGTAGACCTCTTTATTATCTGGAGTGAAAAGAACTTCTTCCGGCTCGCCGGGCCAGAATCCGATACCTGGAAAGTCCTTCTTTGGTTCCCCCTTCGCAATCCCTTCCTGGGCTTTTTTCTTGTAAAGGTCAGCAAGATACCTTCTAAGAGAAGCACAACTACCCTCTCCATCTGCCATTGTTGAGTACATGAAATCGAAGGTGTACTCTTCTCCTGTAGGTCTCCTTACATAAGCTTTTTCGTAAGGCCAGTATTGGATAACCTTTACTGGCCTTACTTTTTCAATACCAAACAATGGGTGGTTTTTGTTCATCTCATCCTTTACTGCATTTTGTTTATAGTGCGAATTCCTTCGACAAGTATGCACATCAAGATGATGAGCCAAACTGCCGAAGGGATAATTACTCTTTTCTTACGGGGCGTGCAGCGCTTTAAGAAACTTGGATTCAATTTCGCAATGCTTAACGTGTATTTCTCCATGACAAGCTCCTTATTGGTATTATTCCAAATAATCAGTTAAACTTTCTCTATGAAAGATATAAAAGTCGCCAAAATAAAAAATTCACTTTCTATTAAGGGCGCAATTAAAGTTTCAAGCTCTCCTTTAATCATTCAAATAACTGGAGACAAGTTTGAAACAGCGAATGAGGTTATAATTAATGAGGTATCAATTCAACAGTGGGTTGCTATATCGAATGATACAATCCTTGCCTATCTCCCTAAAATACTAGAAGGAATTACTATTTCGTCAGTTGCTGTATTAACTGAAGAGCTAGTCCCTAATGTCCCTAATCTAGTTCACTTTGAGATAGGAAGTCGGATTGAGGCAGTTGAGGGCATACAAAAGCTGATTCAGAATTTTACAAAGGTTCTTTTACAAAGCCCAGGCTCAAATAAATTCCAAACTGTTGGTGGAGGCTTATTAAAAATCAGTGGTCAGTCTTTACTAAACGGCGGAGACAGAACAGCTAGAGGTGATATTATTGATGCAGTCAATAGAACGAAGAATTATCTTTTTGCTTTGCACAGCACCAAGAATAAGATGCCCCTAACTGAGAAATTGTTAGATGCCCAAATACTAAGCATCAACCTAGGAGAAAACAGTAAATCAGATTTGGTTGTGAATCTTTTAATTATCAATCGTGCTGGCCAACAAAATTCTACGAATGTAGCTATTTAATATTTTCCTTGTTATCATTTGCTAAATGGCATCTTTAGACACACTTCGTAACTTCATCAAAAACAGACTTGTAGCATACGATCCATCGATTGACATTTCAGATGGCTCTCCTGCAACTTCTGAAGTAGTTGATCCTATCATTGCTAGGCTTGGAACTCAACCTTTTGATCTTGACACAAAAACCTTTATAGAGCAGAGGATTGCTGAAACTTATCCTAATATTTTTACTATCGGAGAAATTGAGGATCTATTTATTAATCCCTTATTAACTATTATCGATCCTCTTGTACAAGAAGAACAAAGAGTAGCTCTGGGCCAGTCTTTAAATAACATCGATTTATTAGCGGATGAGGAAGTTGATGATCTAGTCGCTAATTCGTTTGAACAAAGAGATAATGGAGGATTTGCTTCAGGATTCGTTCGTTGTTATTACCCAAGTCCAAGAAACTTAGTAATTACGACTGACAAAGCTGCGATTAGTAAATCTGGACTTAACTTTTACTCACCCGAGAATATTGAAACTACAAGCTCTCAAATGTTGCTCAATAGAGAAGGTTTTAACTATTTCATCGATATTTTCGTACAAGCAGAAAAGCCTGGCGAAGAATATAATCTGGATACAGATAATATCGCCTCCTTTGAGGATTTACGGAACCCAATTAAGGTTATCAACCTTTTCAAATTTACAGGTGGCCTAGCAGCCGAAACTAATAGCCAATTAGTACAAAAAGCGGCCGATGGAAGAATTGAGCAAAGTTTAAATACTAAAAGAGGAGCTGGAGCAAGAACTAAAAGACTTTTCCCATCTATCAAGGCAATTCAAACAATTGGAGCTGGTGAATTAGGAATGAATCGAGATATTATTGATGGAACTTCAGATGGTCTTTGTTATCTAACTTTTATTGGTTCTATCTTTGGTAACTGGGCTCTTTTAGATACTGATAGAAGATTTATTGATTCTGGGCAGTTAATTCAATCAGGAGATCTAGTAAAATTTCAAATTGCAACAGGTGGAACTGTTTATTCAGCTAGAGTATCAGCTATTCTACTTAAAACAGCAGGACCACCAATAAAATATCTATTAGAGCTAGATTCTGATTTCGGAACTCCTCTTTTATTCGGCCAAAGTATTGCTGGTGTATTATATAAACAAGGTTATATAACCATTTCTAAAGTCCCAGAAGGAACGTTAAATGGGACAATTCCTAGTAATACTGTGCATATTGGTGGGCATATGGATGTTTATGTTGCTCCAACTGATGATGTCTCTTTGGAGACAATTGTTAAAAATGTTTCTGATCAAGCTCCCTTCTTTGAAACACTGACTGGAGTTACGTTAGCCAGCGACAATCAATTTTCCACAAGTCCAAGTACTAATTTTATCAATACAGGAATTGTAGTTGGGGATTCACTAATTATTGAAAGTGGACTAAACATAGGTTCTTATGAGGTAATTTACGTAGAGACAAATTTAATAAGGGTATCTTCTATTTTATACGCCGACACAAATATAAAGGCTAGAATAGTTAAAAAGCTAACAGTTGATTATCTAGAGCCTAAACAAATAAAATTACCTTTTATCACGCCAATTACTGATCTTTCTGTAACAGCAGGTTCTACTTTGTTTACTACGGTTTCTTCACTTTATCTTTATGACGCTGCTATTGGAGATGTAATTGAGATTCTTGCTGGTCCTAATATTGGAAAATACACAATTATTGCCTTTGACACAGTACTAGGTGGCAAAGGACCAATTGTTGACAGGCCAGCTGTGTTTACAGCAACTGGGATTAGCTACAAACTTTATTCAATTCAGTCTGGTTTACAAACACCAATTGTAAGAACAACAAAGATTGATTTGCTTGATACAAGTAATCAAGTAACAGGTTTTACTGTTCCATACGGAGATTTGGTAGATGTAAGAGTAAAATGTGATTTTGAAGTAGAAAGAAAATCAGAGACTGTATTAGAAAAGAAGCTATTCTTCGTTCCAGATTTATTTCCATTGGTTCCAATTTCAAATGACTTTGCTACAGCTGGAACTGGTGTTGATGCTCGTTATAGTCAAGATATAGAATCTCACGATGGAGCCGTCAGAAAGGTCACTGCAAATGGAAGCAATCCTATAACTACGATTGAAATTAATCTTCCTCCATTTACATACGACACTAAGAAAAATACAGTGATGGCTCTTGTTTCTAAGAAGGACCTAGCTTTTACAAGTGATCCTTCTAACAATCCTCAAACATCACCATTAGCTAAGGCTAGACCAGAAGATATCCTATCTATTTTAGGTGGATCTAATGCTGACAATTATATGATACGTGACCTTAGAATATTGAACTTATGGGGAGTAAGCAATGCTGGGCATTATGAAATCGCCTTAGCTGAGATTGATGGAGAATTTAAAACAGATCCTACTAATAACATTATTGCATTCATAGAAAAAGGGATACTTGAAGGTTCTGGTGTGGCGGCCTTTACTTTAACTGACTATCTAAAGATTTTTCAGTACGCAACTGATTGGAATAACTCGTCTGGCTTTATAGAATCTGTTCTAATTCCTAAATTCCAAGCTACATTTACATATTATGGATTTACTTTAACGACACAAGAATGCCGTGATTTCATTAATGGAACTACACTTACTGCCTATTCTGTAGGACAAGCTCCAAGAGGAGAATTGAGATGCTACCTCAAAGAACCAGCTACAGTTAATCTTTATACTGATCCAGTTGCAACTTATGAAAATCCAATAGAATCAGTAACTACCTTTGATCAGCTATTGTCGATAAACAATACAGCGCCAAGGAAAAAAGTAAGGTTAACTCCAAATCCTGGTTCAGGACAAGTTTATCCTCAATCAGCTGAGGAATTAGATATTTCTCAATATGCAAGAAATGCAAGCCTGAGGTATACAGCTGATCGATACTTATATTTAACTGATTCTCCTTCCTTTTTAAGGCGCGGAATAAGAGCTGGGGATGTAATTGAATATTATCCTGCTATCAACGATTATTCTTCTAGAGGCTTACAAAAGAGCAGCTATCTTTGTATAACGACAGCTGGAAGTGATACGGTATCTTTGATTTTACCTTCCACAAGAAATAATCAAGTTGGTCTTGCAATTGATCAGATTTTATGTATCGATTCTGGTCCCGATGTTGGCATTTACAAAATTGTAGAGGTTCTTGTAGATTCTCATCCTACTTACAAAGTGCGCCTAAATAAGGCTCTAACTCATGCAACTCTGGGTTATCCAATATCAATTGTTTTTACAGGAACAGTCCAAGGAGGAAGTCAAAATCTATTAGATACTAATATTCCAGCAATTGTTTCAATTGATCAGTACATTAGTATTTATGCAGCTACTAATACGACCATTCTTACAAATGGAGATGACGTTGCATATTTAGGTACTTATAAAATACTAAGTTTAGGATTAGGTTTTGCTGTATTAGATCGAACAGTAAATTTCCCTGCTAACGCTGATGTTTTATGGCTACCTCATGAAGCTCCAGCTTTTATTCCAGTTCCTACTTCTGGTGGTGGAACAGAATTAACAACCCAATTTGTAAGGGCCAGACATTATTCTGTGACCAAAGAGTCTCAAGTTATCTCAATTGATTGGACTGTAACACCAAATCCTCTTGATGACACTTCAACTCAACAAATTGAATTGCCAAATTCTGTAACTACATCTGGATCAATGGTTAATTTTTCTCATAAGATGCCATTCAGAGTTGTAAGAAAAGGCATCAAGATAATAACTAGTACAGATATATCTAAAAAAAGAGAACAGGGTCTTTACTATTTTGATGTTCCAGTTTTAGCTTTAGGAATAACTCCAGAATTTTTATTTAAAGAGAATGATCCCTTTTATATAACAGGATCTTATAAAATCGAAGGTTATAAAATGATCCCCGATAATAAGGTTCTATCTTACTCAACAAGGGAAACTGGAGTTTATAGTTTTCCATTAAGTATTTTGCCAGTTGGAGCTACTTATTCTAGAGATAACTACGTATCAATTATTGGCTCCAATATCAAAATTGGCTATGAGCAAGCTCCAACTGTAAGAAATGTACAACAGTTATTTAGCTCACCTTTAGATAGGGTAGCCAATACAAATGCCCTTGTAAGGCATTTTTTACCAGCCTATCCTTATATTGAAATGAGCTACGTTGGAGGTGCAGATACAGATGTCACAGCCAAAGCAATCATTTCTTACATAAATACTTTGATTGCTGAGGACAACCAAATAAGAGTTGACGTTCTTACGGATCTACTTAAAAAAAGACTCGCTAAGCAAATTACCAATCCTATCCAATTAGTTGCCCTTGTTCATGGAGAAGACAGAACCATCAGGACGCTTAGAAGTGAAGACTCAATTGGTATTTTGGATGATCCTATTTACGACGGCCAGCAAAAGATGATTATTTTTTATGCTGGACAAGACGTGTCTAAAGAAACCGTAATTCCAGACTTAGAGTACGTAAAACTTACTAGGAGTTAAAAAAATGAGGGGAACGGCAGTTCCCCTCATTCTCGTTACTTCTTATGCTTCTTCTCTACAAAAACGTCCCCAAAAGGAGAAAGAAAAACTTTCCCTTTCGGAAAAAACCCAACTTTCCTACTTTCCTCAAGAACACTTTCATTCATTTTAATAAGAGTGGTTTTCATGGGCCTCCTATTATAATTATACCAATTTCCTACTAAGAATTTCACTCATGATTTTCTCAATCTTATACTCCAACTCACCAATTGAGCCATCATTCTTTACAAGAAAATCCCAATTGTCATATTTATTAAGCCCATTCTCAGAAATATGTTCATCCTCTAAAGTTCCAGATGTGAAGACCTTAATTAAAGTTCCACCCATACTTTTAACCCAAGCAGCTTCCTCTACATGTCGAACATCTGAAATTACAATATCACCTTCAATTTTCTCTAATTTCCTTTCAAGACATTTGACCCAGACATCTGATCCAAAGGTCTGTCTGAAGGATTCTCCAATTTTCTGACAAGCATCTCGATAGCTAATCCCAACTTTAGAAAAAACCTCTTCTTTATTTTGCTTATAGAAGGGAGGAAAATTGAAGACTGTATCTACTATTTCTTTGATTGGAGTTGCAAAAGTAACTTCTTGAAAATTCCAGTCTCTAACAAGGATTCTGGCAATTGTAGACTTACCTTGTCTTTTCTTGTGACCAACCCCAATAATCATGACATACCTACAATAATTCCAAGATAAGGATCGAATTCACAATTGCAGACTTTACATTTCAAATAATTTTTAGGAAGAACATCACCAAATATAGGTTCCTTAAACATAATTCCGTCATCTTCTTTCCATCCCATCTGCGGAGTCTTTAAAAGAGATTTGGAGCCACATTTCACACAATTGCGGCCCGAAAGGAACTTCTCTTCTTTTTCAACTTCAGATTTAATATAATCAGGTCCTTTATAATCAGACAATATCTTTAAAGTTTCATTTACATCTAGAGTTTTTATAGGTTTGAATTCCATCTAATTTCCTTTTTTTTAACTATACTGATTTTATGCTTCGTCAAAGTACCAATGAAAATATTCAAGTTATCCTTAAAACTTCGTTAGGAGTTCCAGTTACTGGCTTAGTTGCTGTTGATTTTAAAGCCAGTAGTATTTATTTATATAAGGCCAACAGTACAAAAATAACAATTGCCCTCACTTTGGGCGCAAATTTGTTTGAAGTTGATGCAACAGACAGCCCAGGCTTGTATTCTATAGCCATTCCATCTGCTAACTTAGACCAGCTAGGTGTAATTAGCTTTTCTATTCAGCCTGCTGCAGCTGCATTTGCAGCCACATATTTGACTGATTATGTGTATGTAGAAGAAACAGCTACTCTAGCCGCAATAAAAGCCAAGACAGATCTAGTTGGTACAACTTCAGTTGCTAGCCAATCAGATGTTACATCTGCTAGAGATTCAATAAAAGGTGCCCAGCTACTTTCTATATCAGATGTTGCAGGTGGGGCCTCATTTATCTTGGCAGACAATTTACATAATATCAGACTTGCTATTAATGCAGTCACAACTGGGATTGCGGCTACTATTTGGGATGAACTTTTAGCTGGTCACTTAATCCCAAATTCTTTGGGTGAGTTGATGAATATATTGGCTGCTGTATTGGTTAATCGAATTAAGATCAATAAAGTAACCAAGACAATGGACCTTTATCTGGCTGACAGCACAACAATTTGGAAAAGTTATTCCCTTCAAGATTTACAGGGCCTACCTAGTACAATCAACTCCTCTGAAAGATTAAAAGCAGTTTAAATCTTTTTCCAAATCTTTCTTTTATGAATATCAGAGACATTCTCTCCTGAAATACCAAATAATTTCCCCACTTTTGAGTAAGAAAGACCCTCTAAACAAAGCCTTCTTACCTCTAAAACTTGTTCTTTAGCTAATTTTCCATACGGATTCTTTAACCTGAAGCCTATTGGAAAAGGAACACTTTTCCAAGTAATACCATGCAAAATTGATAGAACATTGTTTTGACAAGTATGGTACTTGCTGGATAATGTTTCTATGGAGGCACCATTCATATATTCCTCCTTTATGGAGATCACTTGGTCTCTTTTTAATTTAGACGCCCCAGACCTTTCTCCAAATGCTTTCGGCTTCTCCCTCATTTTAATTTTGTCTTTTTCAGTATGTCTGTAAGGGATTTTTCGCTTTCCAGCTGCTCTAAGTTTAGCTATAGTCTCAGCAGAGGCTTTTCTTCCTCTCAACTTTTGGGAAGTTTTCTCTAAAACTTCCTTCCGTCTTTTGAAGGAAACACCAATGGTATCTAAATTAAATAGATCCTCTTCTTTAAACAGAGAGGCAATTTTCTCTTCATAAAAAGAAAGTTCCCCTAATTCACAAAGCATAACC
>OFQY01000116.1_pt1 | contig 37070 bp, 43 predicted proteins | sample 1542991 | NCBI WGS metagenome assembly OFQY01 (sample SAMN07774224, study PRJEB24372) | wastewater metagenome | isolation source: Exp Tend VB 10WW | collected 2016-02 | reverse complement strand
TGAGGCGCCCGGTCCGCGCGAGGAGGCAACGGGTGAACCGTTTGTCGGGCCGAGCTATCATCAACGGCTGCGGGTCTGGTGGGAAGCGGTCGGGTTGCACCGACGTGATTTCAGAATCGAGAATGTTTGCGAGTTTCGACCGCCGGGTAACAAAGCTGAAGCATGGGATCAAGCGACATGGGAAAGTTGGATGGAGGATCTGCACCTACGACTCGCAAACCTGGAGGACCCGTGGTTGATTGTCCCCACCGGCAATTATTCGCTGTATGCCCTTACTGGGAAGGGCAATGTCCACTGGCAAAAGCGAGACGGCAAAACTTCCCGGCCTGGTATCACCGATTGGCGGGGAAGCATCATGAGCTACCGCGATCGACGGGGACGGCTGATCAAGGTCATCCCGACGATTCACCCGGCGGCGACGTTTCGGACAGCCAGCTACGAGGGCCTGTGTCGACGTGATTGGGCCAGAGTCGCTGAGGAGCGGCACAGCAAAGGGCTGAACCTGCCGGTCAGGACGCACCATATCAGCCCGTCGTTGGTGGATGTAGAAGACTACCTCGCCGACTGCCGACGTGAAGGGGATCACTTGCAGCTGGTAGTGGACATCGAAAACCCCCTAGAGCACAAAGGCCCGCCGCTGGTAGCACCGATCGTCTGCGTGGGGTTCAGCAAAGATCCGGCGGTGTCGTTGACCATCCCGACGACGAAGTCACACTGGAAAGATGAGCGGACCCTCGAAACCGCGTGGGGATTGATCGCCGAACTCTGTCGGTTGTCCTGTTCTGCCCACAACAACTTTCACGAGCGGTTTTGGTTGTGGAAAGAGCGCGGCCTGCAACTACCAAATCTAGTCTGGGACACCATGCTGATGCACCACGCGCTGGATCCGACTGCCGAACATCGTCTGGACTACTGCGCCTCGGTGGACACCCGCGAACCGTTCTGGAAGCACGAAGCCAAGGACCCCGAGGACCAGAAAAAATATACCAGTAATCTCGCAGCGTTTTATACCTACAACGGCAAAGACTGCTGTGTGCAGCGTGAGTTGTTGGGGTTGTACTACGATCGGCTCGCCGCGCAAACTCGCGAGACAGCGGACGGCCTGATCAATGGCTTAGACTGGTACTGGGAGCAGTATGCCGAGCTGATCGGGCCGCTGTTTGATTTGTCACACATCGGCATTGCGATCGACGACGCCCGCCGAGTGCAGCGCAAGCACGAGCTGGCCCGCGAGCTGGATGAAATCAAAGCGACGATCCAAGCGTATGGAGTGGATCTGTTCGCCAGGAAAAAAGTCAGTGGTAAGAAGGTCAAGACCTGGTTGTACGACACCCTGAAATTCCCACAACAGCTCCGCAAACGCAGCACCCACGAAAAAACTCTGAGCAGCGACGCGCTCGCGATTCGCAAGCTGCTGTCGCATCACGATGCGGCCCCGCTGGTGAATCCCGAGCTGCGAGCGGCACGGCGGCATTTTTCTGCTGTCGCGCCGCTGCTGCTGCGATCTGAGCGGATTGCGAAGTTGAGGGAGTTCTACGATGACAAGCGAGTGAGTGCGGATGGACGATTCAGGAGTAGTTACAACCTGAACACCAAAGAAGGCCGGTTGAACAGCAAGGCCTACTACGACGGCAGCGGCAGCAACGGGCAGAACGTGGATCGTGAGAGCCGGGATATGTTTATCGCTGATCCTGGGTGCGTGGGGTTGCAGGTGGACGGGAGTCAAGCTGAGGGTCGGGTGTGTTTGGCGTGGATGTATCACTTGACCGGGAAGGACGGTTTGTTGGTGGAGGCTAACGCACGGCCTGATGTCTACGACATGCACACCGACAACGCACGACGGATTTTCAAGAAGCAGGAGATTACCAAACAGGACCGCTACTTCGCCAAAACCGTCGTCCACGGTGCACAACGAATGATGCAGGGGCAAACCATGTCCGACAACGCCGCCAAGCGCGGGATTGTGTTGGATCCGGCTGAGTGCGACAGAGCCATTGCCGCGTACAAAGCTGCGGTTCCCCTCGATGAATTCTTTGCCTGGGTCAAGCGGGATGTCCAGCGCAACAAGGTGCTCTATGACACCTGGGGTGGGCGGTATGACTTCAGTCACGAACGAATGGACGATGCCACGTTTCGGGAGGCCTGCTCTACGCGGATGCAGCCAGAGGTCGCGCGGTGGATGAACCAGTGGGGGTTGAAACCGCTGATGGCGTTGTTTGCGGAGCATCCAGACTGGGGCAGACTCAATGTCCATGTCCACGACGGGTTGTTTATTTCGGTCAGGCCGGACTACGCCTACGACGTGGCCAAGTTCCTCGTGGAACATCTAGAGCGACCACGGAAGTACGGCAAGGCCGAGATGACCATCCCGTGTGAAGTGGCGTTGGGTCGACGCTGGAAAGCCGATCGAGAGTTTAAGGTACTGCCGAGTCGAGCCGTGTTTGAAGCGGCGGTGGCTGATGTGTTGAAGGCCCAGGTCTGACAGCATCCGTGTTGTACCGTGTGAAGCGCAAGTGAGGGAACTAGGAAAACCCCTTGTTTTGAAAGGAAGGAGCGAAATTATGGAACCAGTGAGACGTGTGGTGATCCCGATTACGTTTGAGTTGATAGAAGACGCATTGCGCTTGGGTACGGCAGAGTTGAAAATCGTGGAGATTTTGCCGAGGAGTCAGCGCATATGTGGATCACGCGGGTGTGAGATCGTCGTAGAAGGGCCGCAGTGTCCGTTGGTGCATGAAGGGGAACGGTACCCAACAGCAACGCTCCTCGCCTACAATCAACCGGATGAAGGGGATCAAGTAGTGTTGGTTTTGTAGAGAACGAAGAAAAGGAGCGAACCGATGCCGAACTGGACACAAGAACAACAAGCGATTTTTGACGAAATCGACAAAGGTCAACAGCATGTCGTCGTGCGAGCCCGAGCTGGCACCGGCAAGACGACGACGATTCTTGAAGCGCTGAACTATGCACAGGAGTCTGACATCCTGCTCGCCGCCTTCAACAAATCGATTGCTGACGAGCTAGGGCGTCGTGTGGATAATGCAGCGGTGCAGGTCAAGACACTGCACGCGTTGGGGTTTGGCATGGTCCGTCGGATGTGGCCCGATGTGCGCGTAGGGGAAGACAACGAGCGAGCCACCAAGCTGGTCACACGGGTGTTCGGCAAAACGATCCCTGATGGACTGATCAGCACTGCGCGGCAGTTGCATACCAAGGTCCGCGAGCTGGATCCGTATTGCGAGACGCCTTCGGGGGTGTGTGAGATTGCGGTCAACCACGATCTACTGCCTGATCCTGAGTGGGAAGATCGAGGGTGGACAATCGATCGGTTGGCCAAGGGGATCGTCGAGATCATCCAAGCAGCCAAGGACGAAACAACAGTGATCGACTTTGCCGACATGATTTTCTTGCCGCTGGTCAACAATTGGGCTGCGCCTCGCTACAGCCTCGTGATGGTCGACGAAGCTCAAGACATGTCGAAGCCGCAGCTGGATTTGGCCGAGCGGGTGATGCGTCACGACGGGCGGATGGTGTTTGTTGGTGATGATAAGCAGGCGATCTACGGGTTTCGTGGGGCCGACTCAGGGGCGTTGGATCGGATCATTAACCAACTGAACGCGAAGGAGTTGGGGTTGAAGGTGACGTTTCGGTGTCCGCGCTCGGTGGTAGCCGAAGTCAACCAACTGGTGCCGGACCTGTACGCGCACCCTGACGCGAAGCCTGGTGCGGTCCTGCGCGTACCTACAGTCGAACAACCACAACCAGGTGCGTTTGTCCTCTCGCGAACCAACGCGCCGCTGGTTGGTGTCTGCCTCGATCTGCTGCGGCAGGGGCAGCCCGCCATTGTGAAGGGCAAGGACATCGGCAAAGGGCTACAAAAACTGATCAAGAAACATTATCACCGGGATGTGGATACGTTCCTTGCCCGTATCGACGGGTGGTTGACGAGTGAGGAGCATCGTGCAGCGAAGTTCCCGGCGTCGGCCAAGAACGAGCGGTTGGCAAGGATCTACGACCAAGCCGCGACGTTGGCAGCACTGGCCGACGATGCGCCGTCCACTGAGATCGTTCGCGATCGTGTGGATAAGCTCTTTGCCGACGATGCGCAGTCGAGGGCGGTGATTTGCAGCACGGTGCATAAAGCCAAAGGGCTGGAGTCGCCGGAAGTGTGGGTGTTGCAGAATACTTGGTCGAGGCCGGGTAGAGAGGAGGACAACCTGCGGTATGTGGCGATGACGAGGTCGAAGGATCGATTGCTGTTGGTTCATCCCAATCACGGAAGGAGCAAGTACGATGTGGAACCAGCGAGTGAGGCGCAAAACACCAGAACCACGGATACCGTACTACGGGGAGATGCAGGGGAGGTCGCTGCGGTTTCCTCGTCCGCCGTTGAGTGACCCGAATCCACCGAGGCGGTGGGGCTGGTTGTTGGCCGGGATTGTATGCGCGGTGTTGACGTGGACGGTGATTGGGTATGGTGTGTATTACGTAAAGCAATGGATCTCGGCGGTTCCTGCGCCGACAGATCCCTTTGCTGATTTACAACGACAACAGCTAGAGCAGATTCGTCAGTTACAGCAAGCGTTGAGTTTAGCGGAACACCAAAACGCCGATTTGAAAACCTACAACGACGAGCTGAAAAAGATGTTGAAGGCGAAGAATCGGGGGGTGATTCCGTGAAGTCCGCGACGCAGATTGTAGGATCGGTCCACCGTGTCGCAGACATCACGCAGCTTTCACGCCAACGCTGGAAGCAGCTGTGTCTCTACGCGATCGGGCTCTGTGTGAAGTGCGGGCATCGGTTACGCACACACACACAGCATTGTACCCACTGCGCGCGGCGGCACGGCAAGTACCGGTTGAAGCAGTACTGGAAAGAGAAGTTGAAGGATTACCCAGAAGTCGCGTTGCCGGATCATGTAACAGGAAAGGAGGGATCGTGAGTGATTGGTGTCGCAGTCATCCGAGGTACGAGGCAAAACGAAAACCGCTGAGTCTGTGCGGTCAGTGTTGGAAATTGTACTTTCTTCGTAACCCAGAAAAGAAAGTTGTTGTTCAGGAAAGCCGTCACACCACTGAAAGGGTCTATAGCATGAGCAAACGTCAAGTCATTCCTGTTGCCCATCCGTCGTTGTTGTTGTCGTTGATGACCGATCAGAAAACCAAAGAGCCGTATTTGGCGATCAAGGTGGGCGATTTCACCGAGATCGGGCTTTCGCTGGATGCCGCATCCGCGCTCGCGGCGTCGATCGAGCGGTTTCAAGAACTCTACCGTGAACACCATTATCGTGCTGTGGCAAAGGCAAAAACAGCCGCCGCGAACAACAAAGCACAGCCAAGCACGAGGTGAGACGTGGAAGACGAAGCAGGTGGGGCAGACTATGCGTGGTGTGAACAGTACAAAAATTTCATTGATCTGTATCTCCACCACGCCGGGACCAGCGAGATTCCACGCCGGTTTCATTACTGGTGTGCGCTGAGTGTCCTGGCGTCGTTGGTAGGCGATCGGGTGTGGTTGGATGTGTCGGCGGGTAAGAAGGTGTATCCGAATTTGTACGTGTTTCTGGTCGGTCCGTCGGGGTGTGGGAAGGGGGCCGCGATCGATGTGGCCATGCGATTGATCGAGGGGATCGAGGAGACACGATTGTATTCAGGGATGGCGACGAAGCAGGCGTTTATTGATTTTATGTTGAAGGATGTCAAAACGATTTCTCCTGATGGGATGCGCACCGTGGAGCAGCCGAAGGTGTTTTTTGTCACAGAGGAGCTGGCCATGTCGTTGCCACAGGGAGAGCTGGCTTACGGGCTGCTGACCTTCATGACCGGTATTTTCATGCGCCCGTCGCAGCCGATCATCGAGGGTACGCGGAGTCGAGGTTACAACAAAATCGTCAAGCCGACGTGTAATTGGCTGGCAGGATCCAACGAGGTGTGGCTGGTGGAGTCGGTTCCAAAATCAGCGATGGAGTCGGGGTTTCTAGCGCGGGTGTGTTTGGTGCAAGCTAAGCGCGATCGGTCGATTCGACATCCACGGATGATCTTTCCTGAGAACTACCTGGACGTGTGGGCCGAGACGCGACGACGGGCTGAGGCCTACACATGGGCAGCGGGGGAATATACACTAAGTCCTGAAGCGGTTGAGGTGCATGATCATTGGTATATGAACCGTCCTGAGCCTGAAGACCGCGCACTGGACCCGAGTTTTTATCGAGCCGATGAAATGGTCTACAAACTCTCGCTGCTGTTTGCACTGAGTGATTGGGAGGGGATGTTTACCGAAGACGGGCAGTGCGAGATTTCCACCGTCGTCACCGCTGAGCACATGACGGAGGCCATCGAAGCCTGGACTGATTTGACGTTTGACATCGGTGGCGTGGTCAACATGGCCGCGACGACACCACAGACCGCCGATGTGCTCGCAGCAAGGGAGGTGATCGAACGTGCGGGGTGTATTGAACGAACAGACTTGATGCGAAAGGTCAGCAATCGCGGGCTGAACAGAGAGCGGTTGGATAAAGCTCTCGCCACGTTATTCGACGCGGAGCTGATTCGGTTGGATCAACTGGCCGAAGGAGCCCGCGTGAAACGGAGGTATATATGGAACGGCGTGTGTGCCTCGTAGCGATTGGTTTGGTGCTGCTCAGCGGGTGCGCGTGGGAGGAGGTCAAGGAGCGGTCGAGGATGGCGGTGGTCAGTGCGTCGAATGCGGTGGTGCATGCGCCGAAGCGGTCAAGTGGGCCGTACTTTATTCAAGTGCAAGGGCGTCAGTTGATGTGCCAGGACAACGGGGTGACGGTGGTGTGTAATTAAATAGGCGGTGAATCAATGAAAATTAAATGGCTAGACTGGTTCATGGCGATACCGCTTGTGGCGGTGTTTATCGGGGTTCTCCTGGTTTTGGTGACGTTGATCTACCAAGCGTACACCGACGGTAAATACGGGTTCCTGGTATTTGTGTTCATTGTTGTGTGGTCGTGCTTGTCGTGGGCGTACTTCACAGAGGTAGATGACGAGGAGTGACCGTGAGGAAACCAGATCGATTTGAGCGGGCGGTATTAAAGCAATCATGGGATGGTTACGACATTAAGCAGGGAGGCGTCACTAAAGGAATCTGGTCGAATGATGCCGTTAAGCTCCTCCGCGCAGAGCATCGGTGGATGATGCGGGCGATAAGACAGCGGCAACGGTACGAATTGTACGGCGGGATAATGATCACGGGTAGTACAGGCCAATGGATTAGATACGATTTGCTGATGGATGTTGTTAAGAAACGCCGAAAGTGAGGTGGGGGATGGCTTACGATGAATTTACAGCCAAGATGGTGAAGAAATGCGGTGAGCTAGAGCAAGCTCTCGCTGAGAAGGACAAGGAAATTGCGGAATGGCGACACATCGCTGAGGATTGGTCGAGGGCAGCTGATCTATCACAGCAACCAGACGATTTTTATCAAGGGTACAGCGAAAAACAAATGAGAGCAATGCAAGCGTTATTGACTCAACAGAAGCAAGCCTGTCAGCAAGCTCTCGCTGAGAAGGACCTGCAATGGAAGAGAATGGTGGGGTTAGATTGCGGCGGGCATTCATGTTTCTACGCCATTGATAAGACAGGCATGCGGCACAATGGCCCGTGTATTTGCAACCCCAAGCGAACGAAGGAAGAGCACGACAGGCTATACGCCGCCTATCAGCAGGTGATGGTGAAGGCGGTGCGGTTTGCAGAGATTATCCTCAATGATCGAGAGTGTACGTATGGAGGAGCGGAGGCAGCACACAAGGCCAGTCTAGTTTATCGTACTGTAGAGGCATTCCTGAAGGAGAGGGAGGGGAACGCGGCTATGAGTGATATACCAGGAGATGATGAATGTGGAGATCCATTTATAGAGGACGATAAGGAGGGGGGGCCAATGGATCTCGTTGAGTGCCCGTTTTGCAGGGATTCTGGATTTGACTTGATTGGGCTCAAGTCTCATTTTGAGTGTGGGTATTGTGATGTATACGAGTCCACGAATACTTGCCAGGAAGAGCGGGAGCAGTGGATGAAGGAGAGGGAGGGGACGTGATGTTTCGTAAGATGATGATCTGGCTGATGGGTAGGGAGCCAAGGAAAGAATATCTCGTGGATTATATACTCGGGAACAATCACTACTGCATCACCATTGTGGCGGACAGTTGGGATGATGCCAGAAGACATCTAGGCGCGATTAAATACAACGGGTATGTGAGTGGGGAGGTGAAATTTTGACCTGGACAACACAGAAGCCGACGAAGCCGGGATGGTACTGGTATCGATGGCCTAGTAACCCGCAGTTGGGAGCTGAAATCATAGAAATCACACAACCTGATGGACCTGATACAGATACGCTAGGAATGGGAAACCCGTACTGCGGATGGACGCTGGATGAGTATTTAGCAGAGCATGGGCCGGTTGAATGGCAAGGTCCGTTGGAGCCTACCGAACGAGACGAAGGGGAGACGCAGCCATGACAGACGATGAACAGGAACGGTTTATTTGCGAGCAAATTGCGTATTTGAAAAATCAGTACATCAAGGCGTGTGAGCCGTGGTTCAAACAGTTGAGCTATATCCGTTCCTTACGAATACATCGGCAAATCATTCTGCCAGAGAGTGACTATAAGCAACCGGAGCAGCCATGACACGGAAAGAGGAGTTGCGACAACGGGCAATGGCTATGTTATCTAAGGAAGATCTTGAATCTAAACTATCCGAGTATTGTTCTGGATCATCATCGTACATGGATCGATGTTGGGTGAGGAAGGTCGTATGTGACCACGACCAGGCGCAACGGGAGGAGATCGAGCAGCAGGCGAAGGAGATTACCGACCTCAAGACAATCATCCATGCACTCAATAAGGATGGGTTGACTGATGCCGTGATGCGATCAGTAATTGAGAACCGTGCTCTACGGGAGGCGTTGCGGGATTTAGTCCATGATTGTCTGGCCAGCGATTTCAACGAGCATTGGGAATCGTATAAGCAGGCACAACAGGCGCTCAAGGAGGTGTCATGATCCACAAACTAGACTGGAGATTATTTTTTATCTTCTTCACCGGCGAGACCATCGGCTTGATCATTTGTCATCTGTTTTGATGCAGCGACCGCTGACTACTCCTGCGTCGGTGCCGGACGATTGGGCAAGGTCCGCTGAATGAAGCTAGGACCTGGCTCAGTCGTCAAGGCGGCTTCCAAGGTTGGCTTGCCTGCGACCGCAGCCGCTTGTCGCAGCGTGGTCATCAGAATCCCCGGTGGTTTCCCGGTTTTGCTGAACTCCAACAGCCCTTTGTCCATTGCTTTGATCCACGTCGGATTGCCGTAGAGGTGGCCAAGCAGCCACGGGGCAATCAGGATTGCCGCAGTGCCGCCTTTGGCTGCTCCTTCCAGATCACCCGTCATTGCAAAGCCGGTTGCCGCGCCGAGGCTTCCACTGATCGCTGACGCCTGCATCAACTGAATCGCCACTGACCCGATGCCCTTCGGACGTTCGGCTACGTGCTCTAGGGTCCGTGCGTGATCCATTAGCGCGTGGCCAACCTTTGGCCCGAGCAACGCGTCGAGGTTCTCGCTACCGTAGTTTTTGAGTTCTTGAGCCAGCTTGAAGCCGTCGTAGCGTTTGGCTGGCTCGTTCCAGGCCCGTTGAGCCAAGGTGCTCGCCATCAACGGTTGACCCTCAGACGCCCACCGTGGACCCATCGCAGTCTTGATGGCATCAACACGCTTACGCCACTCACCGGGATTGCTGGCCAGCTCAGAGCCGGGTCCGGACTTGGGCAACAGCAAATTGGCAAGGGTGCCGGGGCGATCTTCAATCCGTTTCAGCACATCCTGCACAAACTGGTTGTTGTATTTGTCGCTTAACCGTGCGTAAGTCCGTGACGCACCTTGGTATGTGCTGACAAGGCTCGGATCGTTGAGTAGTTGTTGCTGCCTGGTCAACCCGGCCTGAATGTCCGTATCGAGCTGCCGAGCAAAGTTGGCGGCGGCTTGGAGTTTCTTCTTAAACGCCGGGTCGGTCGGAACCAGCACATCAGTGACCCCATCGACCGCCGACTTCAACCGCATGGCTTGGTTGAGTGACAGCTTAGGTAATGCGCGTGTTTGCGCGCCCGCAGCTGGTGTTTGTAACAACCCGACCAGTTTGTCAAGATCGGCGGTGTCGGTTGGGCTGGATCCTGAGTTGCGCATCAACTTCAACTTGGCAATGACATCGTCACCGAGTTTGCTGTTGGGGTGGCGCAGCTCTTTGATCGTGCCGGTCGATTCGATGATGTTACCTGGAGCACGGCTTCGCAGGTTGTTGTAGATCTTGTTGGCAGGCTCCATGACTCGTTGCTTGATGTTGCCGTTGAGCACCTGCTTGACGACTCCTTCAAAGTCCTTGGGGGCCAGCTTGCCGAGGGTGTCGGCAAAGGTGGTAAAGGCTTGCTGTCCGGCTTCCTCGTTGACCTTGTAGGCCTTTTTGAGTGGCCCACCAAACCAAGCCGAGTGCGCGATGTTCTCGCCGAGTTGGACAAACGGCGCTTCCTCGCCGCGCATGGGGTCGAGGCGTTGGCCCGCGGTAAGGCCGGGAGTGCCCTCTGCGATGATCTTTTTGTTCATCCCTTCGATGGTTGGGGACATCTTGGGGAGAATCCATTCGCCGACCTTGTTGGCGACCGCTCCACCGAGCTTTTGCATACCCTGCTTGACACCAGGAATTGCCATGCCCACCTGCCCAACGAAGGGGAGAGCCATCTCAGCCGAGCCTTGCATCAAGCCAGTCTTGGCGGCTTCGGTCAGGTTGTGGGTAAAGTTGGTCATAAGCTGGGGCACGCCGCCCTGTGAGAGATCTTGTGCAGTCGTCGTGGCCAAGTGTCCGGCTGCACCCCCGATCGCCGCGCCTACGCCACGTGCGGGCGGTAGCGGGCCACCGAGTTGTGCTCCGGTGATGCCTCCAACGGTAGCCATCAGGTCTGCGCTGTCGTTGCCGGTGCCGAGCGGCGGGCCTTCCGGAACATCGTAGCCTTCAGCTGGCGGTGGTGGTGCGTTCTGGAGGTATGCCTCCGCGTCAAACTCGTCGTCAGGCGCGGTGGCGGTTGATGTATCCGACTCGCCCTGCTGCATCGCCTCCATCGCCATCTTGATTTTGTCCTCACGAGAGGCTTTTTGGAAGGCGGGGTTTTTGCTGAGTGATGTGCTGAGTTCTTCGTCGGTCATGGTTTTTTCATCCGTTTGCGCGCTTCGCCGATGATGGAGGACAGCTCATTGTCGGCGGCTTCTTTTGTGCGTTCCTTGTTACGATAGAACGCGCCGTGGTTGGAACGGGGGTAGTCGGACTGCGCTTGCTCAAGGTGGCTGTCGAGCTGTGTGCGCAGCTGTGTCGTGAGGTTGTTGAGTTTTTGTAGGCCGGTCCGGATGTTGTCATCGGGCGCTGGTAGGTACGGCTGCAAGGCGGATCCTTCATAGACCGACGTGGCCGCACCGGTCAAGCTGTGCCGTTCGTAGTTGTAGACTTTCGCAAGTCGGTTCAAGTAAGCCGTCAGCTGCGGATCAGCCTTGCCCAAGCCACCTTTGACCTTTGCGGTGAACTCTCGCCAGGTACCGGGCGTGCTGCCGTACTTGTCGAGAATAGTCTGGCCGGACTTGTCTTTGGCCATCGCAAGCTGTTGAGCTTCGCGTGCGGCTTTGTAGATCCCGTCGGCGGTTTGCAGCTTTTCGAGGTGCGCAGTCGGGATAATCGCGTTTTTGCGCTCGGTGTCGGCGTCGAGTTGCTTTTCCGCGCCGCGTTGATTGAGGGCGATACCGCGTTCGGTTGCACCGATGTTTTGCGGCGTCGCGCCTGCTTTCCCGGCGAACATTTGTTCGGTGGCTTGAAGGCCTTCTGGTGTTTTGGCCAAGTTGCGATAGGCCTGCTGATTGGCTTTGCGGCTTTCAAGTTCAACCCGGGTATTCGACAACCGACGACCGAAGTTTTCGTCGAGCGGATCGGGGCGCAGCTGCGGCGGGAGACCTTGATACACCGCGAGGTCTTCTTTGCTGGCCAGCCCGAGCTTGTCCAGATCGCGCTCCACAAATGCCCGCCACGAGTCAGGGACGTTACCGCCGACGGCTTTGCTGGCCATCGACATGGCGAAGTAGTTTTGCTGTTGCGGGCTGAGCTTGGAGCCGGTCTGTCCGATTGCTGAGAGAAACGACGATGCAGAGGTGTTCGCCAGTTCATGCAGAGCTCGCGTGCGGGCCTCGGGGGTTAGACCAGGCACACTGTCAACAGCTTGCAGCAAAAACGGTTTGCTGAAGGCACTGTCAACCAACGCGCTGGGTTTGACGCTGCGCAGCGGGGTTTGGAGACTGCTGACGACTTGCTGAAGCTGATCACCGGCAGCTTGAATAGCGCTGTGGTACGCACCGGCTGCCGCTTGCTCAGGGTGCGGCTTGACGACCTGCATCCACTGCTCAGGGACATACCCGGTCTGGTTGAACGCCATCGTCGCGGACTGCTGAAACGCCATAGCCGGATCCATACCCTGCTGTGCCAGGTTACGTTGAATCCCGGCTCGTGTTTGTTCCCAGTGGCGGGTACGGTAGGCATTGACCGCCCCTTCGTCAAAGTCAAGTGCGGGTTGGCCAGCTTGCAATCGGCGGATGTTTTCCTGGTTGAAGGTACGGATGATTTCTTGTGGGTGCGTGTTGGTAGCCTCACCTTGCGACACCAACGAGGCCAGCACTTCCTTGCCGGTCGTGCCGGGGATGTTTTTGGTGATGGTGCGGTTGCCGATCGCGGTGCCGATGCTGCGACTGGTGTTGATCGGGGCGCGGTTGGGGGGGACGACGAGGCCGTCTTGCGGTGGCACATACGTTTCACCGTCCCAGCGACCGGGTTTTCCGTATTGAGCGTACTGTGATTCATCAGAGAACGTCGGATGATTCGGTTTCTTGAACGTATCCGGCCAGTGTCCTGTTTCTGGGTCAGGTTGTAATCCAGCCTTGAACGCACCACGCAGGTCGTAGTCTTCTCCAGAGTCACGCGGAGCGTTACGCTGTTTCCACGATTGAAAGGCGACTTCTTCTTGTGGCGTCAGTTTTGTGTTGAAAGTCTTTTCGTCGAACGGTGCTGGACCAGTACGCCCTTGCGTCGATGGTTGAGCCGCCGTAGACATATCCGCCGGTGTGATCGTCTGCGACAATCCCGGTGGGTTTTTCCCGCTCGACATTTGATTTCCAGGCCCATACGGAGGCAGCTCTCGGGCAGCAAGGACATCACCGGTTGGAGGCGCGTCCGAGTGTACCGCAACATCGGGCGAGGCAAACCCACCGACTTCGCCGTTGTACGGTCCGCCGCCGCCTACACCAGCGGCTTGCATCACCGACTGCAACGGATCCGGTCGATTGTCGATGCTGTAGTTTGGCAGTTGACCACGCATCCCAGCCATTTGCCCGCGCTCATACACATTGCGCGGAGACAACGGGATCGTCGGAGTGCCGCCATCCGCTGTTTCCGCGTCGTACATCCGTGCGTTGTTGAGTTTGGTTTTGCTGACAAGCGCGTTGAGAACGTCAGGGTGGATATGTTGCGACAGCGCGTCTTCGTTGTCGTACATCCACTGCCAATCACCAGCGTCGGCGGCTTTTTGGGCTTCGGTATGGAGGTATTTGTTCGCTTCGGCGTTAGCGGCATCCGTTGCGCGTTGTCGTGATTGTCGACCGGAGACCGCTTCTGCGGCCCCGCCGAGTGCTCGTAGCAGTTGATCAATCATAGAAGCAACCTACAACTTTCCGGCCATGCCTTTCATGCCACCACCGACACCGCCTCCACCGGCCATGCCACCCACCGCACCCATCAGCGCTTGGGTACCGAAGTCGAACACTTTTCCGCCTAACATGTTGTTGAATCCGCTGACACCTTGGTTGTAACTGTTGTAGAGCGACACTTCATCAGACGCCGCACCGCTTTGACCTTGGATGCCTTGGCCGGTCAGCGCGGTGATGAAGCTGGGAATTTGGCTGATAAAGTTTTGCGCATACTGCGTCGGAATATCTGCGGTGTGCTGGTTGCCCTGCATAATCTGCTGCGCCAGGATCGACTGGCCGAACGGCGTGCCAATCAAACCTGACCGCCCGAGGCTGTCTTGGGTCATTTGCTGGCTTTGCGAAGTCGCGCTTTTGCTGGCTTCTAGGGCACGGGCAATAATGGGGATTTGCGCGCCGATGCCGCCCGTCTTGAGCGCTTCCATCGACTGACCCATGTATTCTTTGCGCAGTCCGGCAGTCTCATTAAACAACGCACGCGCCATCGCGCTCAGTTGATCGACATTTTGACTGCTTTCTTTTTTGCCACCACCCATAGAAGTCTCCCTCTGCAAAGGTCGATGGAGTCAGGACAACGAGCCAGGCCGATCCGCCTTCCCACAGCCCTGGTACATCGCCTACAATGGTATATCCCAAACGCCGATGAAGCTCAAGCAAGGTGGCCTGTTTGGTGATGCCGAAGACGGTTCCCCACTCTGCGAGGCCCGCTTCTAAGGCCTGCATCGTCAACGCGACGTTCTCGCGTGATTTGCGACGGTCCGCGCGACACCACATGCTGTACATCACCCCACCGTACGCTGGCTCATACCAACACGCCCACCAGATACCCTTCTCGTCGGCGAGGTAGTAGAGATGGCACTGTCGAAACAACCCGAACCACCGACTCAGCGGCTTGGTCGACGGCATAAACGTGTAAGGCATGTCGTCGGAGGTCAGCAACTCGTGATACCACCCCAGCATCAAGAGGTCTTGCTCGTAGGTGCGCTCGTAGAGAATCACCCGACACCTCCTTCACTGTTGGAGCCTTCCAACTTCACATCAACCGCAATACCAAACAGCTCGACGCGTGTTGAAGCTGTGCCTGATAGCCGCACCGAAAACACCCGTGTTTGCCAGGTCGAAGGCACCGGGAACTCTACCGGTTGACGCGCGGCGGTTGACACGGTCCCTAGCGCAATCACCGTTTCGTCACAAATCAGCGAGACACTCAACGTCGCGGTATTGGTGTTGATGTCGAGGTAGACTCGCTGCACCGTCCCAAAATGCGCAATGTCGGACAGTCCACACGCTACTTCCCACTCGATGGCAATCGCTGCCCCACTGTCGGTGGTCGTGCTGTTCGCTTCATACTCGTACACGCCGCTGCCGCCGTTGATGGCTGCGAGCAGTTGCTTGTTAAACGTGTCGTAGTAGACATGCGTCAACACCACACCAGGATCTCGCCAGGTTTGGTTGCGGAAACTGTAGATCAGGGTTTGGTTGACTTTGTTGGTGAGAAAGAGCTGCTCTTGTGCGTAGAACAGCGAGCCTGTGACAGGGAGAAAACCATTCATACCCTCTATGCCATCACCCTCAAACAACAAGCCGATTTCATCAAACGCAATCAACTGCGCACGAGACCCGTCAAACAAGTAGATACCATTAACAGCAAGATACGCTATTCCATACGGTGTTATGCAAGGTGGGGTACCTCCAACAAGACCGGGTACCCCATCGAGCGGCACCGCAACAAACGGTTCATCCTCACCGACCACGCGATAGATCCGCGCTTCGCTGAAAATCCAATTCATGCTGTTCCAACTAACACCGTAGCGCAGTGTTTCACCCGTCCCACAAACGATGATGAAGCCACGCACCGACTCTGGACGACCAGGAGGGCTGTAGTAAGCGCGGCCTGCTGTGGCTCCAGTCGTCGGCAACCACCACACACGCCGATCGTTGGTGACCCACGGAAAGGACAAAAACCCGAGCGTGGTGTCGCTGACATCGATGTTGTCGAATTGCAGCTCTAAACTTGCAAGGCCGGTATCAGGGGTGTTGTCGTTGTAGGTCGTGGTGACGTTGTCCGCGATCACGGCTACCCGAAAAAACCGCGCACCGTTGGCTACAGTGCGGTAGATCTCTCGCGAGTCGACTTGGGCATCCGACGAGACTGGAATAGAAGTCAACCGTGCTTGACGACTCGCCGCCAACGTCACCCCGCTCGATGCCAACACCGGGTTGCTGCGAGAGCCTGTGACACTGTTTTTGAAGACGACACAGTACTCGTACCGGCCAGCGGAGAGCGTGCCGACGCCGTTGTCAGCGACAGTCGGTAATCCCGACGGAGGCGCGATGCCCCACCGCGTTGTGGCGTCGCTGGTATCGACTTTGACGCCGCCACCGTAGGCTAGAAACAACGAGTCGACTTGTCCTTGCTGTGGAGGGAGCTTGATAAAGCCTTCAATGACTTTGTTTTCGGTGTACACCAGCGACCCGGCGTTGTAGAGCGAGAACGGGGCCGTGCCGGTGATGTAGTAGAGGTCGCCGTCATAGCGAATGATCCACAACACGGGATTAGCTGCGCTCTGAACAAGGGTCATCCCGTTTCGTGATCGCAACGACGGTGTACGCAGCCGGTGCATGCCTTTGGTGCGACGTAGGAACCCGTCGACGGTTTTTTCCTTGCCGCCGATCAACCACAGCCCGCGACCGAAATCATTGATGGACAAACGCATAGGACTACACCTGATTACAGACTGGGATCCAGCGTGAGGTGGTATCGTCGTAGATCAACACCAACCCGTTGTTTGCAGCGATGGTCAGTGAGGCTCCGGTTCGTGTCGTGACGCGCTCCGTAGGCAACGCGGTGCCGCTTTCGTGTGCGATGGTATACGTATACGCGCTGGTGTTGTGAATCACCACGACACGACCGCCGTAGCCGCCACCAAAACCGGGGATTGTCGCAGCCTGTGCTGCACTCAACTGAAACAATACACCGGTCGTCAACACCGGCGGCACAGCCAACTCGCCGTTGACGAAACTCAACGCGCTTTGGCTGATGGTCGTACCGCGTCCTGTCGCTGTGCTGGCCGCTTCGTCGAAGTTGGAGTTGATGTCGTCGATCAGGTCAAACAAGACATCTTTGAGATCCTCAACACTTTCGGCGATGTTCAGTTTTGCGGCGAAGATTCGGACCATTATTGGTGTCTCGTGCCGATCATGTTGAACAGTAAACTAGCCAACGCGTGCGCTTGCTGTGCCCACTCCAAGTCACGATGGCTGCTTTCGCGCTCCATTTCACGAGCAGCGGTTTCCAGTGCGACCGGCAGCTCCAACCATGTTGGAACGTCTGTCCGTGTGCCGGTATGCACAATCGCGATCGTGTACGCGGGGAAGTCGATCCCGAGTGGTGCGGTGTTCGGGAACACTTGTGGTTTGGAGTCAAGCGTTGGATTTGGGTACAACCGGAAGGTCTTGTTCGCTTCGTCTTCCATCACGTAGCTGTGTGGTGGGCCGGTTTCATTCCGCCAGTGCCGGTTGATCCCTTCTGCTTGCGCTTGTGTCAACTTGCTCAGTTGTCGGCTGTCATAGAACATCGCAATGATGCGAGCCTGTGTTGTTTCCAGTGTGTACTGTGGTGTGCCAGCTGTAATGGGAATGAGACTAACAGTCGTCAACCACGGAAATCGAGCGAGGTCCTCTACAACACGATCGTAGTAGTTACCGACGACGGTGCTGTCACTCGCCGCACCGAGTGTTAAATCACTAACAAGCGTCAACACAGTAGTTTTACTCATGCGGCACCTGGAGTGGGCGCGGGAGGTGGAAAGATGTCACCGACACCTTCAACGGTCAACACTTCTTGCAACCGGGAGATTGTACGCGCACAGGCAGCCAAATCGCGTTGCCGCAACAACAACAATGCTTCGACGAGCGTCACCAACGGACCGCATTGCTCAGGCGAAAACTCGGAGGTCGTCGAGGTGGAGACAAACGCGTCGGTAAGCTTGACATACACACACCCGATACTGCCATCAACGCGCAACGCCGGGTACAACACAACTAGCTCACGACCGACCGCAGCCCACGCCAAATAATGATCGCCCAACTCTCGCGACCAGTAGGGACCGTAGATCAGCAGAGAGTCCAGCGATGGGACTTGCGCGACAGCACGGACGGTGCCGCTGCCACGAAAGCCCACGACGCGAATGGCTGAGGGTACACTGACACTGACTTGGTAGAACTGCCGACTGGCAGAAACAGAGATTGTCGTGTTGGCGATGACGTACTCTAAGATACCGTTGAGCACACGCTGAGCGTCAGTCAGTCGATCACGAACAAACGCTGCTGTGTGCATCTTCCCGTTGGGGTCGCGCACACGAGTGAGCACTTCGTTGGTCAACGAGCTGGCTGTCCGCCCAGTATATGGCATCAGTCACCTTAGTACCCGGTTTTCTTCGCGGGGGACTTCTTTTTAGACTTCTTTGCGGCCACGGTCATCACCTCCTATCAGAATCGGCTCCAGACTTGATCGCGGGCAGTGCGGATGTCGCCGGGTGCGGATCCGCTGCTGAGTGTTTTGAGGATGAACTGCCCATCGTCTTCGCCCTGGTCGGCTTGGATCGCCTCCAACAAATAGCGTTCCCACTTGGTTTCTTGTGTCCGCATTTCGTTGCGGTAAAAGGCTGCGGCTTCGATCTTCTGGTCGTCGGCGGCTTTGGCCATTTTGTAGCGGTAGCAGTCAATCAGCGCGCCTTCTTTGAGAATGTAGTCCTTCACACGAGAAGACAGCTCCTCAGTGATGCTGATGGCCGGCACGTCGCGCCAGTAGACATAGAACAGGGCTTCGGAGGTGGTGGAGTAGGGGTAGACTTCGACGGTTTTCACCCCTTCCAACTCAGGCCCCTCTGCTACCCACTGCGGCCCACCCGAGCCGATCAGCGGACGATACGAGGCCATGCTGTTGAGTTTATCCATTGTCGTGTGTTGGAGTGGACGTCGCAGGCGTGCATGCACCCACGAGCGACCGACCCAGGCTGCGGCTGGATCCAGTTTAGTGTAGCGAGAGACCATCGCATACGCACCTGCTGTGACGCTATTTTCGGCGTAGGGAGTTTTGAGTGTTAACGTCGTTGCCGTGTATTCAGCTACCTCGTACCACACCACACCAGCGCGGAAAAACCACCCGTGAATACCACCACTGATTTGTGATTGGATTGAAGTACTGAGTGTGACGGTGTTGCTGCCACGCGCCACTGTTGCTGTGCCGGTAGAGACGGCGGCTGGAATGTTGACTTGACCCAACTGACGCAGGTGTTTCAGCTTGACGCGAGTTGCGAGCTGCTGATACCGCGCACGCACCCACTCGGCAACGATCGGGTATCCGATGTCGCTGCCGACGGCTGCTACAACCTGCGTCGCGATGGATTCAAGGGTAGCCATGTGCTACCCCACAGGGATCAAATTGGCGATTGCAAGGATTTCGTCTTGATTGACGACGACAAACTCCTCGCCTTCTTGTTCAATGCGCACACCAGCGTAGCGACCGAGCACGACGCGGTTGCCCACTTCGTACAACGGTGCTGAGAGATGGCCATGCTTGTCGCGAAAGCTGATCGGGTTGGCCGAGACGATCGTGGCGAAGTTGCCTTCCTTGATTGCACTGCCGGGGATGATAATCCCACCGGCGGTCTTCTCGTCTTCCGGATCCATTTTCAAGATGTACTTACCGGGTGCTGGTGTCAATGTCATGCTGTCCTCGCGTGTCGAAAGGTGGTGGCCCGTCGGCCTATTTTGGTTACTGGGGCTTTGTAGGTGGCGAGGTCGCGGACTGCTTGCTCGCCACCATACGCGGCCATGATACGGTTGACTTGGTGTTGGAGTGGTTTCGGCAGCTCGGCCAGCTTGCGCTCGCCTTTGGCTACCGCGTACGCCAACGCCATCGCTCCAGTCTTGGGTCGCATCGTGTGTTAGATCTCCTGTGCTAGCAACAGCCAGTCGAGGGTGACAACCTGTGACGCCCCTCGAAAGCCGAGCATGAACTGCATCGGGTCGCCGGAACCGGGAATGTTCGCCGTTCCTGCGGCCACTTGTGACGCGACCAACGCCACTCCGTTTTGATACGGGGTGATGTCGCCGCGTGCGTTGACGTTGAAGCCGATTGTGACATACGTTGCATCGGCCAGCGCGGTCGACAACACGTTGGTTTTCTGTGTTGACGTACCGTCTTTGCGAACATCCATCGCCAGGTTCGTTGCAGCGGCGGCTTTGTTGAAGAATATGCCGTCGCTTGGAAACGTGTTGGTGGTGGACGGTTCGGTGTCCGGCGTGCCGAGGCCGAAAAACAACTCAGTGCTGGCCACCGTCGCGATTTTGAGTCGTGCAAAGCACCAGATCCGTTTGCCAACCGAGTAGATGAAGTTGGCTGGAGCTGCGGCACCGCCCAACGCGAGTGTAGGATCGCAGTTGGCAGTGGCGTCGGCAGTCAGCGCAATTTCACCGTTGCGCACGCTCGGCTGTGTGATGGTGGCGGCTCCAGTAACACCGCTGAGAGTCCAACCACCAGACGATCCTTCTGCAAGCGGGCCTTCCCACTGCAAGAAGTGATTGAAGTACGCCAACATCCCCCCAAGTCCGGCGAGTGATTCGCCGTCAGGAAGCGTGTACAACCGACTGAGGAACTCCGCAGGGAGTCCCTCAAACGGGTGGTTGGCGACAACGCCGGTATCGTTCGTTCCGGCAGCAAGCAGAGGCGATTTCGAGTGCATAGGTAGTCTCCTTTATGCTTGATGCCGTGGACTAGCCGGTCGTTCCATCAACGCCACGCCAAGTTCCGAAGCCCTTGGTATGCCGTTGGTAGCTGGTAAACACCGCATTCTTGGTATGCGGATCGTCGAAGCTATCGAAGATCGGATGATCCCGCCACAGGAAGTTCAGGTCGTGGACACCCTGCGCGGCTGCCATAATCCACATCGTGGTGCTGGTGAAATAATGGCAAACCATCCAGCTCAGGTCTTCCTCGATGATGGCGTTGATTTCGTTGTCGGCAGTGTAGGGCTTTCCAGCAGATCCTAGCACTTCACGCGCAACGAACTTGTTGGTTGGACCGAGCACGACGTTGACCGGGGCCATCAAACGAGGCAACCCGCGTTCATCCGTCATGTTCTCAAACCGCACCACCGCAGACTGAACACCGGTGATGGACAGCCCGATGTCCGGTGAGGGTCGGTTAGCACGCGACACACCGTCGAGTCCGACGTGCGCCGTCGAGAACAACGCTTCACTTGCCGTGAACCCGTTGAAACTCGTCGAGAACCCGTTGTTGATGATCGACCAGGCGTCGACCTCCATGCGGTTGCGTCCAGCGCGGGCCAACTCTCGGGTCATCTCTTCCAAGACACCGTAGAGTTCGTCGCGCCACGCTTCCCACGTCGCCTCAAATGCGAGGCCGTAGGGCTCGGCAACGTAGGTCTTCGTTCCACCCATGATCATTTCGTCGTAGGTGAACTGTGCCCCCTCTGACTTGGACGGCATGGTTCCAAGTCCACTGACCTGTTGATCAGTGACCGGGTTCCAGTCCATGTCACTCATGTTGAAAAACAGAGGCGCTTCGGCAGGTCGCTCCTTACCTGTCTCGATATACACCTTACGTAAGTTCGGTGTGAGTAGTGCTGCAATAGCCCCGCGACCTGTCATAGCAAACCTCCTCGGTTAGTTGTGCGCGGTGATGGTTTAGTTAAACGCTGTCTGAGAACTTCGAAACACACAATAGACTCGTGCCGCTTGTGTGCCCACGGCATCTTTGAATCCGACGATCAACACGCGGGTGTTGGTTGTGTCGGTCTGGTCGATGTACCAGATCCCGTTCGCGTCTTTGGCGATCCCGTACAGCTTGTTCTTGTCGCCTGCGACGAGGGCGTAGGTGCCGGTATTGTCGTCGAGGGACATCTCGAATACCTGGTTAGGGATAGCCGGAACGAACCGGCAGCTTCCGACACCAACGGCAAGGTTTTTGCCGTCCTCTTCAGCGATGCCCAAGATACCCGTCGGGTCGCCACCGGCTTCGACGACCATGCCGACGTTCCCGGCAGATCCGTTGACAAGCACTGCGCCTTTCTTGAAGGTCTGTGACGCTCCTTCGCCTTGAACAATTGACGGTGTGGAAAACAACCCAAGTTTGGCACCCGCTGCAAGAGCCCGTACACGTGCGGCCATGATCGACTCCCTTCTACAAAAGATTGCGGCGCGTCGGCCCCATGCCTCGGCGTGGACGCAATCGAATTACACTGCTAACGTACCCTTTCGCAAATTCTGGTCAAACTGCGCTTGAGCGGCTTCTGCCCCACGCATCGCGTTGATTGCAGCACGACTCGGATTCGTGAGACGTTTGGTGACTTCGCTTGGCATATTGTCGTTGCCATACACACGCACGGCTTTCGGGTTTTTCTCGGCCATCGCACGAAGGTTGGATTCGTGTGCGCCCTGTTGACGCAGGGCTTTTTCCTCGCGATGCTTTTCGAGGATCTCGTAGCGCTTGCGAGGCATGCGCAGAAGGAGCACATCACCGAGTTTTCGTGTGCCACCGGCTGAGAGTAGTTCCGGTGCCTCTGGCATATCACCGGTTACGACTTGCCAACGCTCAGGTGGAGCAGTAGCTTGACGCAAGCAAATCCCACCGTTGGAAACAAAATTGACCCACTTGTAGACAAAACCGGGTTGTGCGTTGGTGACTTCCAGTTCGTTGAAATGCTGCGCTAGCTCACGCTCGACTTCCATGACATCCGGATCAATCGCTTCGACGTTTTTGAAGTCTTCAGCGGCTTGGACTTCAAGGGCATCCGCGCGTTCCTTCAAGACCTCTCGACGCTCGTGACCCGCAGGCGGCAACGAGGCCGTACCGGGAGCCGCTCCGGTTTGGGCGGCTCGCACAACATTCTTCGCTCGAGTAAACGGTTTGATTGGTTCGTTAGCCATTGCTGCTCGCTCCTATGCCGGATGGTTTGAGGACTTCAGTGTAGTACGTGGGCCAGTCCTTGTAGCCCATGCTTTGTGCAAAGCCGTCAGGGGTCCGACCGCCTCGACCGAGGTTGCTGAGTGCAACGAGGCCGTCGTTGCCATAGACCGCTTCAAATGTCGGGATCGCGTTAGGGTCCACTTTGGTTGTCTGCCGTCCGCCTTGCGTACCAGGAAGACTGGTGTCGTCGGTGTTGCGAGCGGAACGAATGGCAGCTTCTTGCTGCTCTTTGGCCAACACAGCAAAGTTTTGACCGACCACGAGATCGTGGAGGCCCTTGTAGACTTCAGCAGAGGTCCGCTGATTGAGTGGAAGCCGTTCGATGGCTGAGTCGATTTCTTTCTTGAAGCGGGTGTAATGAGGCAACTGACCAGACAACACCGCCAGCTGCTTGGCTTGCTCGCTGAGCACCCGCATGCCGTTTTCTTGAAAAGGGGCGAGTTCCTCGCGACGGACACGGTCGACCGCACCGTGGATGACCTGTTTGAGTTTGCTGATGCCGCCCGAGTTGATTTCTTCAAGAATCTCCGCGTCAGAAGGCAAGGCCACCGGCGTAGTAGGGTTGATCAACGGATCGTTGTTGCGTGCGCTGGCAATCGCCTGCAAGCTGGCTTGGAACGTCTGTGTAATCTGGTTGACCGCCTGGTTCAGCTGATCCGCCGTGACAAAAGCAGGCGTACTAGCTGCTCCTGACGCTCCTGAGTTTTCCGGCTGCTCGTTGTTCGATGGTTGATTGTCGTCGGGCATCGATTTGCTCCTTTCGCTCCTTGGCCGTAACTGCTTGGAGAAGATTATCCAAGCACTTGATTTGCCCCTGAAGCTCCGCGACCATATACGGCTTTTCAGGGTTGGTGCGGGCTAAGTCTTGGTAGAGATCCCGCTTGAGTTGCTCCAGGTCGGCTTTGCATTGTGCGTATCCCGCACCATGTTCTCGCAACGCATCGACCCATCGCAGTTCCATAGCACTATCCTCTACGTCGAAACACAAAAAAGGTCAAGAGAATGCTGCTGACGTATTCTCCGCTGGACCGCTGCCAGCACCCCCGGCACCGCTCATGGCAGCAAGGAGACCCAACATGCCTTCTTGGTTGGCTTGCTGACCGGCTGCGTCGATTTCCTCGCTGATGTTGACAACGAAGGTTTGGGGGTCGCGCACTTGATCGAATGTTCTGATGGTTCGTTCGATGACTTCGCCAGCCGCCGCAGCAATCTTTTGTGCGGCGTCGCGTACCGGTGCGGCCACCTGCGGGTTTGACGCAAGCTGGACCAGCTGGAGTGTTTTTTCGTAGTACTGGCCGAGGAGGTTGACCAACATGATCGCGTTTTGACGGTCGGCTTCGCGATTGATGCTGGCGCTGGACGCGGTCAACTCCACAGTCACACGTTGCAAGAAGTTTGGTTTGCTGAGGATCTCGATGACGAGCTTCGCGTCTTCAGGGCCGAGGAGTTCTTGTAGGTAGCTTTCAACAGCCATGTCGCCGTTTTGAATACGCTCGGAATACCGGGAAATCCCTTCGATCACACAGCCGCCGGTGGCTTCGCGCATTTGGTCGAAAGCTGGGGTAAAGCGTTTGTTGACCTGTTGGAGCATGGACATCGTGGTGATACCAGGCGTGCGTGAGCCGATGACCTGCGACGGACGCGGCATGCTCATGTCGTTGATCCCGACACGACGTTCGGCCAAGCTGATCACCATTGCTTGAGTAGCTGGAAGTGATGGGTAGATGTCACCCATGCGCAGCTCGCGGATGTCGTTAGCTGGATCGCTCAGCGGGACAGCGCGACCTGGAAACACCTCTAAGGTTCCGCTATCAGGGGCCGCACCACGCTGAATCGCCCACATGCGCACGTTGGCCAGCATTACGTTGATGTTTTGGTGGTTGTGGAGATCGGTGACTTCGCGCTGGAATGTTTGGGTCATCTCCATCACACCCATGCCGAAGAACATGTGCGGGCGGATCTGGTAACGGGCGACGCGAGCTGGGGTGCTTTCGTAGGGTTTGTAGCGGACACGACAGATTGTTTTTCCTGTGCGATCGTAGTTGATCAGCAAGTCTTCTGCGTGGCCGTCTTCGTCTACGTCGTATTGTACGTATAACTCAAAAGTTTCGTAGCGTTGCACTTGCGACGTAGAAGGCTCCGACGAGGACATCGCAAAGACTTCACGGCGATGTCGGACGGCGTCGGTTGAGGCCGCTGGTTTAGCTTTGGAAATGTCCCACTTCCGAAACTTCGCGTGCCCCTGCATTTCGCTCTCGGTGTACCACAAGCGAAAACCAAACAAGGGCTGTTCGTTGAGAGATTGATACGACCCGCCAAAGACAATGATGTCTTCCGGTGGAATGGACAGCACAACCGGGCCACGCTCCGTGACAAGAAAGCCGCTGGTTTTGAGTGTGGTTTCGCGAAACGGGATGTAGTAGCAGCCAGTGCCAAGTTGACAGACATCGAACAGGGTGTGCTCGGCAGCTTCACGCAGCTTCATCTCAGCAGGGAGAAAATTGGCAAAGCGTTGGAGCGCCTTGGCGTGAGACACATAACGAGCATCTTGTCCACGGCATGTGACGAGCGGTGAGATGGTGAAGATCAAGTCGAGGACTTGTGCGTAGATCGAGTCGGTTGAGATGGCACCGAGTGGGACTTCCACCGCCTCGTAACCCGCTAGAAAATCCTCGTATTGTGTCGGGTTTTTTGGAACAGCTTCGTACATGCGCAGGAAATCAGTGTGCAACGCATCTTGTCGCGATTTAGCGCCGAGCGCGTCTTCGACGGCTGTGCTCAACCAAGCCAGGAGCTTCGTGTGCTGTTCTTCGGTGAGTTTCAGCTCGATCGATTGTGGGTGCAGTTCGATGGAGCGCATCAGGTGCCTCCAGCTAGTCCGTCGAGTATGGCTGTGTTGCCTGATGTGTTGTTGATGGTGACGTTGGTGGAGGCTGATCCGGTAATGGAGCCGTCGATGATGATCAAGAGCCCGCCGATCGCAAGGGAAAGACCGGCATCGGACTGACCCGCAAACCGCACCGTCACCGGCTGTGAGGGGGTTAACACCAGGGCTTGCACTGTATCAATGGAGGTAATCGGGAGTGTGGTATAGCCAATGCCGTTGGCCTGCTCGGTCGTAAATTGCTGCGCCTCGTCGACTTGAATGCGACGATAGTACGGGAAACCTTGAATCGGCTTTCCGTTGAGTTTCGCGGAGATGTTGAGTTCAAGGACCTGCGGCATATGCGCTCCTTATGCCAGGTGAATGTAGAGTTGAAGGCCTGATGTTAATGTGGGTATTTTTAGTCCTGTGAAACGAGACGCCGCGATGTCGCGTTGCGTGTTGTAGAAACGCTCCTCGCCTTTGAAGTTTGCGCCGGTCGCGCGGAAGCGGGCAATCGTCTTGCCGCTGCCGTCTTGAATGATGGCGGCGTCACCCGCAGCTGAGGCATCGCCAACACAGACGATGCGGTCAATGACGACCTCGTCGTTGGTGATGTTTGTGCCGGATGCGGTATCGATAAACCAGGGTTTCTTCGTCAGGTCGTTCGCCATCATGCACCTCGTAAGTTGACTAGCTGTAGCACAGGATATAAAAAAGCTCAATCACGGACTTGTTTACGAGCCGCGACCAGCGCGTCGGCTAGCGCGATGGCGTGGTCGGTGTGGCCTTTGTCGATGGTGTTGAGCACCCAAGCGCAGGCACGGAAAAACCATCGGCCTCGACTGCCGAGCGTACCGTTCGCCCGTCTTCCTATTTGTGAGGACATGGTTTCCTCGTACGGTGCGCCCATCAGCGAAGCAAGAGCCCGGTCAACGTTGTACCAAAACCCGAAAACTAACTGGTCAGGTGTCATTCTGCGTCCTCCTTCGCGGCGTTATTAGCACGCGCTGTAGCTGGAAGGCCGTTATAGAATTCCATTTCAGCTGCGTACCGCGCACGCTCTCGTTCTTTTTCATCAGCAATCACTGCGAGGTCTTTGCCTCTGGCGTTTGCAAGCTCATGGTAGGCAAGTAAGAGCTGATTGGTGGTAATCTTGTAGGCTCGTAGTTCATCAACTTCGGCGATGGTGGCGTTGGCTTGAGACACACGATCCTCGGCGTCTCGCTGCATCCGATAATGCTCATTGAGCAAAGCAACATACCGAGGCTCCAACTCAATCGGCTTGGCCACTTGCACGTATTTAATAACCTCATGTGTCACCACCTTTTCTTGTTCGCTGCGTTCTCGTTCTCGTTGGTCTTGTCGTTCTTCCAGCTTTGCCAGCGTTTCAGCCTTCGCCGCTTCGTGCTTCCCTACAGATAGCGCCTGGTCTAGCATCGCCGCGTCGTGCTTTGCTGTGCTGTTTGAGTGCCCTTTAATGTAGCCCCAGGAAAACACCGCCGAAAGCACGCCAACGATCACCCCAGCAGTAATGCCGCGCTGCGTCCAATCTGCCGCTTTCATAGCGCCCCATATTGCAGGAAGCATAGCTACCCTTTCACTGGTTCAGCTTTAGCCAAGAGCTGTGTTTTATTTTCACTACCAAAACTTGTTTTGTAGTAGTACCCGACTGCATTTAGCCAAGCTGTCGTGTAACTACCAAACGTCACATCCGCTATACGCTGGTTCGCTTCTGGAATTTGTGTGTAGAACAACGTATAGAGAAGCCAAAACTCCCCTACCGTCAGCAGGATACACAACCAGAAATGAGCTGGGTGGATGCTACTACCTTCCTTTGTTGACGATTCTTCACTCATGATGGTTCTCCTATGCCCGCCGCTGGTCGAGCTTCATCCAGATCCGTTGGTGTTCTCGCTCCGTTGCTTCTTGCCGTTCGTCGTCCTGCCGTTCGTGCTGCTCCTGCCACGTCTCAGACCTACCTACTCGACTATTCAAATCACCGAGATGATCAGTGATTTCCTTCAGCGAGTGCCGCATCTCTGAAATGGCGCCAACGAGATACTTGATCAGTGCCCCCATTGCGCCGAGTACCACTGTGAGGAAGAGTGCTATGAACTCAATTGGTACGTTCATACTTCCTCCGAGCCGCGTATCATCTCTGCAACTTCCACCGCACGGCCTTTCGTTTGCCTCGCGTAGTCGCTGTCCAGCAAGTGCATCTTGGCTGATTCGTAGTCGCCGAGCGACATCGCCAGCAGGAAGTTCTTGAACTTCAGCAAGCGGTTGATGCCCATGTTGAAGCAGAGGTCAATCATGGCCCATTGGCGCTGCTCTGTGAGATCGGCAAACCACGGAAATTGATGCAGGCAGTCGTTTGTGGCCGACTGAATCTTCTCGTCGCGCATGAGTTCGATGACGGCGCGAGACAGCGGTTCGTGCAGGTTACAGCCGATCCCGATTGTGGCGTTCCCTAGTAAGAGCATGCCGGGCTTTAGCGGTTTACCTGTTTTGTCGTCGTAGACAGTAGAACGGCACGCTTCATGCCGCTCAAGCATCTCGGCCAATGTTTCCTTCATCACATCCTCCCTCGTCGTGTGTTACGGCCCGATCGAGACAGTCGGAGCAGTCAAGGTCACTGTAGGTTCTGCCCCTGATGTGTACGCACCAAGAGGCGCACCGCTTTGCTCGTACAAACGAAACACAAACACACCCGAGGCCGTACTGTTCCAGGTAAAGCAGTATTCGACTTCGGTTTTGTAGCCGATGTTGAGGCCGACGATGTTGGGGATCGCCGAGGCCGTCAGCAAGACTGCACCAGGAATGAATGTGCCTCCAGTTGTCAGCTGATTCGTTGTAGCCGCGCCAGAGGTCACACCGATACTTGGGTATCGCGACTCGCACATTTGGATACCGTCGGCGTTGAAACTGGACGGAACAACAGTGTAGCCGCCGCCATTGCGTGAGTAGCGCGGTAAGAGGCCGAACGACGGGGCGTTCGCTGTACTGTCAGTCACCGCAAACCGGATGCGCACTGCCCCGTTTTTAATGACGTAGAACGGGTTCTGGTTTTCTGCGCCGCGAATGTCGAGGGTGGTTTCAGGTCCGTAAACCCCTCGATATTGGAAGCGAGCTTGTGTCAGCAAGTAACCAGGTGGAGCGGATACGTTGTTCGTGCAGCTTTGATTAGTCAGGGTTTGCACAAACGGTTGATTCAGGTTCCGACCGATCAACGCGTTGTCGGTGAGGCCACCGGATGACCAGGAAATGTCGGCGGTGTCGCCTCCAGTATACGTATTGGTAAGCGGCAAGCTGACAATGGTGTCGCCGATCTTTGTGGCTGCTCCAGTCAGCGCGTTGCTGACAGCGCTTTTGCGGGCGGTGAAAGTAGTCAGCGTCGAACCCAACAGGTCCGCGTTGCTGGTAAAGGAGACTTGAATCGTGTTAGCTGCGCCATTGGGCACTTGACACGAAGCAAACACGAATGTCTCAAACGCGCCGATGTCGGGGGCTGAGCCGTTGTATGGTAGGCCCACGTCGATGCCCGCGTCGATGCACACTGAGCCAGACTTTTGTGTAAACACCGAGGTCGAAGGTGTGCAATCGGTCACGGTCCCGGTTGTGCGGTTAGAGGTGCTGATCGTGCCGGTACCCGCGTCTGAAATAGCACCGCTCGCATTGCCGACGATGTGGTTATTGGTGATCAACGTGCCGGACGGACCGGCTTCTACTTTGATGCCGTAGCCGTCGCCGGATCCAGCCAAGTTTCCGTAGATGGTGTTGTTGTAGATTTTTGTGCCGGTCTGCGTGTTGGTTGTGGCGTAGAGGCGAATTCCACCGCCACCGCTAACGGCTCCGTTTCCGTAAATGATATTGCGCGAGACGACAATACCGGAAAGTGCACCGCCTGCGCTGCTCGCTGCGATAACCATTCCACCGATCGGAGACGCAGGACAGGAATTGTTTCCTGTGATCTCGTTTTTTGTAACAGTGACGCCAGACAACGGGCCTGGGTAGATCTGCATTCCACCGCCGGGATTGCCCGAGATGCGGTTGTTCCTGATGATGATGTTGGTGCCATCGTGCAGATAGACCCCGTAGTAGCGCGTGCCTGAGACGCAGGTAGGGCTCACTTGATCGTGGATGTACGATTTTTCCAAGATCACGTTTGTAGATCCGGTGACGTAGAAACCGGTTACCTTAAACGCGCGTACTTCGATGCCCTGGAATGTGACGTTGCTGACTCCCGCCACGCTGTTGCCAATGTAGTTGTCGGGGCAGGACGAGCCGTCAAAGATCAAGCTGCCGTTGAGCCCTGAGATGGTGATCCACTGTGTTGTGGAGTTGGTGACGATCCAGCGACAAGCTGTAGCCGTTGCTGTGACGTTAAACGTGACGGTCCCTGAGTCAACCTCGATGCGGTAAGGGTTGGCTGCTGTGCCGGTGAGGTCGCGCAGGTCCATCGGCTGAGAACCGGTAAAGGTCGACCCAGCGAGGATTTTCAGTGTGTCGCCGGGTACCATACAGGTTTTTGCCGAGGCTAGCGTCAGCTTCGGTGTCGCGCTGCTTTGAGACTGCACACAGGTGTTGGAGTCGCTGCCGCCAGAACTCCAATAGCGAACGGTGGCAAACGCGTCGACGGTTGACCACAGCGAGGACAAGAGGCAGCTGACAATAAGTAGTTTTTTCATAATATTTTCCTATATCGGATCCAGCTGTTGGCTCGAACGACGGTATCAGTGGCATCAAGTGTTCCCTGCGCCCAGCGCACTTGTACGGTGCCTGACGTGCCAGCGGTGATGATGGTCGCTTCCACTACCAGCGCGCAGGTGTTGGCTGTACCGGTGCCTGCCCCACCGACGTTGTTGTCGGTTTGCGTGATGTCGTTGAAGACAAACGTGCCAGCGGTGCCGCTGCATGCTGTCGTAGTGGTCGGCGCGTGGCTGGTAGACTTGTACCCGATCGCGCTGACTGGCAGGGTAAAGTCGTACCTGAAATCAGCGGTCGTAGAGGAGTCGTAGAGAATGAACAGCTGCACAGCGTAGGTGCTGTTGGCCAACGCGGAGAATGCCAGCGCATCGTCGTTTTGTAGCGTAACTGAGTTGTTGACGGTTTCGTTGACGGTTTTGAGGACATAGGTGTCGGTGGCAGAAGTGGAGGTAACAAGGGAAGACGCCACCCCGTTGTTGCAAAACTTGATCGTTGTCTCAGACAGATCAGCGTAGACATTGTAGTTGCCTACTCCACACGTCGGGTTGGTGTCAGACTCGGTAATCTCCACCCCGAGATTGGAGGTTTTAACCTGACCGCCGAAAGCTACCTCCAACGTGTCGTTGGTCGCGCGCATGATGTCGACGCCGCCTGAGCTGCGGATGCCCGCGCTGTAGCCAGCTGACAATTTTTGGTCACTGTTACACGCACCTTCGACGCCATCGTACACACACCGGATGCGAAGTCCGTCAGTAGGGTCGTAGTAGATTTTCCAGTAGTCAGTGCCGTTGCCGACGATCAGCGGCGTTAACGGTGACGCGGTGTTGATGTCGTTGCCAGCTTCAAACGTGGTTTGGAGTGATTCAACAATGTCACCAACGGCAACCCATGTGTCAGCGGGTGAGCAGACATAGAGGAGACTTTCCCCGCCGCCGTCACTATCGAAAAAGAGGGTATTGACGGTGCAAGTAGCAGGAAGGTCTGTCCCAATGACGACCGGGTTTACCCCGTTTCGTGCTAGGATCTTAAGCGCTTGCCAATCGCGCTCTGATAGCGAGATTGCCGCAAACGAGGGTAACGAGGCGACGAGAAACAGAACAGCACCGATGATACTGGTTAGGACTGCACGTCGCATTACAACACCTCCGGTTCTCGGTCGCTGACGTTAAAGAGCAGGTTGACGGCACCAGCGGCCAACGCAAAAATTCTCTCACCGGCTTCAAGGACCACCGGCGCGCCCACGACGATCGTGTCGTTTGCGGGAACGGACATGGCAGGGATGATTTGGTTGCCGACGCTAGCAGTGCCAGTAGCGGACACCTTATGCAACGTGACCGCGAGAATACCCGCTGTCGTGTTGGAGAAGGTAAACCGCTGAATCACCACACGCTCGGGGGCGGTGTAGACCGATGCCGCAACGCCGGTTGGCATCGGGTCTGGACCAACTGCTTTTGGGTAGATTTTATTGAGCGCCACAACACACCTCGTAGTTAGACACCATTGCGTTTAGTGGTTGTTGAAATCGACGATCCCTCACATCCATTCCACCTTTACTGGGACCACCGCCACCGCCACCCTCGCCGCCGCCAACCAACGGGTGAGGGTAGGTATAGGGCGTGTAGTAGACCGACCAGGTATTAGTTGCCGAGCAGGTGTAGAGCGTGCCTTGCGAGCCAACATCCGTGGCGAAATAGCCAGCCCCGGCTGCACCGTTACCGAATGCCGTTTCACTGCTGGTCTCGCAGGTCGTCGGGCGATTGGCCAATGTGCCGTACCCTATCCCGCCATTACTGGAAATGTTTCCATTGAACGGCGATGAGGCAGAGCTTTGCACCGTCAGTGTTGATGCTTGGAAATGGTCGCGTCCGGCCACCATATGCTGCGCAAGAAATGTTGTCCCGCCCGCGTCCTCGATGTTGAGCTGAATCAGATTCCCGTTGCCATACCGATTATTCCAGGTATACACAGGGCGATAGACTCCCCCACCTGTTCTCGCGGGTTGCTTCTCGCATGGATAGCCCCGGTATGTCGCCGTGGGTGAGCGGTTGCCGTCTCCCACTTGGAGTCCATCACAGGTTCCGCAACCTTCAGGGTTTGGGTTACTACTGCGATAATGCTGCAACGCCATCGAGGCCGTATTCGGCGTGATCGTATTGCCGAACACAATCATTTCTCCGCAGCCCTGGTGGTGAACAACCCGATACCCGTCGCTACTGTCGATGGTGTTGTTGTAGACCTCGAAATTCACTGGCCCGTTATGACAGCGCCCGTGCACTGCGGGACGAGAATTCGTGATATTGTTATACCGCCAGACTTGCGCCCCCCCGTTGGAGCCGTCTCCGCCTGACCCTGCCAGCCGTTCAGCGGTATAGGTAAAATCATTGTCCTCGATATACACAGCATTGGCTGTGCCCGCCATGACTCCGAGGCCCCAGTCCGTATCTCCAGCACCATAGAAAATCATCTGCGCCGACCCACCAGTGGTGTCGTCAAACGAGTTGTGGTCAATCACTCCCCACTTGGAGGCTGCTGCGCTCTGAAACCCGAGCGCGATGGTGTAGCCGCTCTGTGCTAAAAATGTATTGTGGTCGATCCGGAAACTGGTCAGTGCAGGGTCTCCAGAGTTGAACCCATAGGAGAAATTCGGGCCACCCGTGGAGTTCGTAAACCGAAACCCACTCACACGCACCATCTTTGTAATCGATCCCGTACCGGCCATCCAAAACGGTTGATCGTCGGTTAGCGTACAAGGGCTCGATGATGCCGCGCCACGAGTCAACGGCGCGGTCGCACAGATAATCGTAATGCCTTTATTCCCGTTGTTATCGAGCCGCACGCGACGAAACGAATAGGTCCCAGCGGCTAATGTGATCGTTCCGCCGTCCGTAGCGGAGGTAATGGCGCTCTGAATATTAGCTTGCGTTTCTCCGGCCGGACAGGTCCAGCTCAATCCAGATCCAGAGCATGCTGCATCAGCCGCCGTGTACCACAGTCCGCATAGCATGAGAACGATGCCAACCGGTCGTATCAGCATCCGCCCGCCCCTCTCAGCATTAGTCCTCCGGTACATGCTGCCCCACCTCCACCAGTCGCCACCTTAAATGCAATGATTTGCCCCGTTGCGGTGTCCCATGGGTTGCCGCCTGATGCATCAGTATTCGCGCCTGATGAAAAGGTGGTCGATCCATCCCCGTCCACAATGCGCGACGCAACTCCCACGATGTCGCGCGTGCCAGACACGTTTTGGAACGACTCCGCCTGCTCTGTAAAGCTGTTTGTCCACGCACTCGTCCCTGTCCAGGTTACAGTGCCGGATGCACCAATCACAGCCAGGAGTAGCCTCCTTCCCGTCGATGGAGTAATGGCAGGAGTGGTGTAGGACGTACCGCTAGAGGTGTCATTCTGACCCGCCGACGTATCGTACGGTGCGGCATCTACGTTGTCCCATTCAGTGACCGCCCACGCCGAGTTCGTGGCAGACCCAATCGTATAACTGACGGATGTTTCTCCTCCTGATGCAATCTTCCACCACACATACGCGCCATGATTGACCTGCTGGGACATACCCGTGGAAAGCGTGTACCCTGACGGATCTCCCGTTTTATAATCGTCTGCGGCGACTGCTACCACGAGAAGTCTCCCGGCCGTCGCCGTAAATCCGAAACTGGCGTTCGTGGTGGCTGTCGAGCCTGTTCCCGTTGCCACATTTGTACGAGTCGGATCAGCCCCCCAGCTAGATGCAGGCCAGAGGAGCGCGAGTATGAGCAGGAGTTTACAGATAGGCCGTAACATACGTCGCCTCAATGTCCGCCTTGAGTGATGATAAATCTGTAGCCGCTTGACCTGACAAACCCAGTTGCGCCATAGCCCTATAGCGCGAGACTTTCCAGCGCCAGACCTCTTCGGCTGTTGCGGCTGGCGTTGCAATCGGCGTCAAATTGACGGACTGGCCCACCGTGAGCGCATCGGCCACCGTCTTCACATCGCCAAGACTTTTGGCTTGCTCAATGCACCAGCGTCGAATACTCTGCGCGGTATCGGCTGCCGTGACGTAATATTCCCTTCGCACAACCGGCTCCCCAGCGTTGCCGGTAAATTCAATGACGAGCCGCACCCGCCGGTCTTCCCCTGGCGGATCTTTCTGAACCAGCGTTGCTGTGTTGTATGCCATAGGACTCCTTACTTATACGTGTAATTGACGTTGATTTCGTTCGCCGCCACTTCTGCCACGTCGGTTTCTGCTGCCCCGGTCACCAGCCAGCACGTCAAGCCGGTTGAGAAGGCAATCCCCATCGGCCCAAAGTTGACCGTGAACCCTGCGCCGGTCGTCGCCCCAGGGATCGCCATGCCGTAGAAGACGGTCGTGGTTCCTGGCGTGGTGCTGGCTGCTACTTGATTCGCGCACCGCAGATAGCGCACCGCTGCGTTGGTATTCGTCACGCTGATTGAAAACAACCGTCCAGCAGACCCTTTCACCTCGTGCTCGTCTTCAGTGGTACCCACAGAGACACGATGATGTAAGGAGGCCCCTGTCTGGTCGTCGTCGACCAACTGCGAGGAGGTGAGCAAGGACGCCACATTCGTGCTGATCGTATCAAGCTGTGAGGTCATGAGCCTGAGCTTGGCGGTGACTGATCCGGTACTACCAGCCGTGGCTGCGGCATCGGCAGCTGCGCCTAACCCACCTTCCAGCCCGTCGACGCTGGCTTCTGTCGCCAAATTCGCGCCGTTGCTTTGTACGCCCACCGGTGTACCGGAAGCGATACCCTGAACCGACCGCACTTGCGCATCCGGTGTACCGGCTGTTCCGAATGCAGCATCGTGCGCAGTCGTGGTGAGCAATGCCGATGTGTTTAAGTTGGTCCCAGCATTTGCTGTCACAGTTCCGGTTGCCGCCACCTGTAATTCATTGGACGCGTTGACGTTGACCCCACGTTCGTTTCCGGCGGCGTCTCGGATGGTGGTGTAGATGTTGCGGTTTGCGCTCATGCGCGCGACCCCGCCGTCACCTTCATTGACGGAATCAGGCGACACATCATCGAACATGAAACCGGCTGGAGTAATCGCGGTAGTAGCCGGTGTAAACGCGGCGTCGTCCACCATTGACGTACCACCGGATCCAGAACACCCGCTATCACACACCACATGCAAGTTGGTTCCAGTACCTTGTGTCACTGTTACGCTGTTTGTCACCGCCGCCCGCACTGATCCATCCGTTTGAAGTGAGAGCGCCGACTGATTCCCGTTTGTCCATGTAGGGGCAGAGGTTGAAACTGTTCCAGGGAGAACTGGCACTTTCGAGGTACTCAATGTCGAGTTATCGGCCGCGAGATTCGCGTTATAGTTCTCGACTTGAAGACGACCGCCAACTACGTTGGCCTGAGTCGTGTCTCCCGTACCGTCTTTGATGATGCCGTCTTGGTTCGCTGCTGTGGCCGCGCCTGTTGGCAACGGTAGTGATGCGGCACTGACCGGCTGTGTCGTCGAGCCGGTCGGGTCAGTCCTGATTGGTGCGCCGGACGTGCCGATTTCAGTGCCGCTGTTGTTGCGCAGGTTCATGTGCAGCGCTTTTTGTGCGGTGATTCTGGCAACTGCGGCGCTGTTTTCTGTTGCGGTGTTGGTGGAGGTGTCATCCAGCACTCCACCGATCGGATTGATCGCGGTGGTGCCGAATGTAAATGCGCTGTTGTCGGCAAACCCGGCGCTGCTGCTACAGCCCGAGTCGCAGACGACATGGAGGTTTGTGCCGGTTGATTGCACAACCGTAAAATTGCCGCTGCCTGCGTTGGCGGTCACAGTGCCGCTGACCGGCTGTGTCGCTTGCCAAAATGTTCCGGTAACGGCGACGGGGTTGGTGATAGAGGTTAGCGTCGCGATGTTCCAGGTGCCGGATTGCGTCACGCCTACAGTGCCGTCGATGACGCCGACATGCACCCACAGTCGGCCTGTGCTGTCGACCATGCAGCGCGCTCGATCGCCGTCGATGACACCCGCTGCGACGGCTGGAGTATCCACACGCACACACCCGGCCATCGTCATGGTATCGGTGGCCGTCGATGCGTCGCCTTGCTGATATTGAGTGCCGCCACCGAATGAGGTGATTTGGTTGCCGCTGGAGTCGACAATCGCGGTGGTCACTGGGTTGCTGTTGGTCAGATCCAGCACCGTCGCTTTGATGGTGTTGCTGACACCGTCGTTGATGGCTCCGTCGGCGTTGGAAATCGTGACGTTGCCGAGCGTCCCACCGGCTACGTTGACATCAAGCGCTTGGTGGTCCGCGTCAATAGAAGTAGATGTCACCGGCGCGGGATTCGTCGCGCCCTTTTTGCCGGAACGTAGCTCCGCTTGCCCCCACGCGAGCGAGGGCAAGAGGAGAACTACGCACCACAGGGGGAGCGAAGCCCTGTGAGCCGTGGCCCGGTTCATGATGGCACGTCCTGCGCAGCACGAAAGACCTGACCGGTGAGCCGCGCGAGGGTTTGCTGCTGTGTGGCAATTTCGGCGTTGAGGGCCGCTTGCTCTTGTCGACGCGCTTCGATTTGATCAGCGAACTCGGCAAGCCGACGCTGTGTATCCGCGTCAGCACTGAGTATGCTCGCGTGCAACTGATCAATTTCAACCTGCGCCTTTACCCGAACCGCTTCAAGGTGACGTTGGGTGTCGTCGAGCTTGGCCATCGTGTCGCGATCGATAGAATCCAGTA
>OFQY01000115.1_pt1 | contig 37112 bp, 53 predicted proteins | sample 1542991 | NCBI WGS metagenome assembly OFQY01 (sample SAMN07774224, study PRJEB24372) | wastewater metagenome | isolation source: Exp Tend VB 10WW | collected 2016-02 | reverse complement strand
GCCCCCGCTCCGCACGCACACGCGAGGCCCTAGTGTGAATTACAGCAACAGTGAGAGAAGGTGAGATATGACCCGACATATTGAAGCGTGGGTACAGGGCAGGTGGGTGGCGCAGGCTCCGTCCGTCACGGCGGATGAAGCCGAGGCATGGGGCTGGAAGTGGCGCTACGTCGGCGGTCGTTCCTACGAAGTTCGCTGGACTACCGACGAGGTCGAGAAACTCTTCTCGCTCACGTCGCCTTACTCCAAGGGATTCGTTTGAATCCGCGAAGTTAACAACCGGAGAATTTAACGAGCCATGAAACTCTGTATCCACGTAAGACCGCGAGATGACGGGCAAGGTTGGGCCGTTGACGTGTTCGACGGACGCCGCGCTTGGGCCAAAACCCACCTCGGAGAGCAGCCTTTGAACAAGGCTGAGGCCCACAGGCTGGCTCACAAACTCCGCGACCCGAAATTTTACACCGCGCGAACGAAGCGCGCGGTTAACAGCCTGACCATCGAGCGCGGGTCGAAGGTGGTGTCACATGAGTAGCCCTGGACACGACGAGTTGCGCCGGTGGCGAGAGTCAGGACGGGCTCCGGCCGGTAGTTGCCCGTTTTGCGCATCGCGTATCTCCGTGATCGAGCGCGATGGCGTCTTTGTGGCTCGATGCTCGCACAGAGGATGTGGGGCAAGAGGGCCGAGGCACCATGACCTGACTCGTGCATGTGATCTCTTTTGCTGCCCCCCACAGCGAACGGCCGGCGGCATGGGTGGCCTCGATGTCGGAGGTGCGCTGTGACCGACGAAAGTGTCTGCTCGGTCTGCTCGCGCCTCACCGGCTTTGGCGACGAGGAGCGGTTTGAACCGCCCGTGAACCTCGCCCGGTGCCCCGCTCCCGGTGGCCTGGAGTGCCAGGCCGTCGCGCAAGCGGTTGCCCCGCTCCGACGCGAGAACGAGGTCCTGCGTTCCAACAGCGATCACCTAAGCTCCGAGAACGCCTCGCTGGCCAGCCAGGTCGAGTCGATGGCGATGCGCATCGAGAGTCTCGCCGAGGAGCTGGCGAAGCCGGAGGATGTGAGGCTGCGCGAGGTGCTCGACGCGCTGGACGGGCGGTTTCCGATCTTCGACTCGATTGCATCGCGCGTCAGCGCGGCGCTTGACGAGGCAGAGGAATTCATCCGGCGGGCTGGCGAGGCAGAACGCATGATAGAAGCCGCGCGCCGCAGCCTGTCCAGCGTCGCTGAGAGCATGACCGAGCACGCATACCAGGAACTGGCATCGGCTCTTGAATCGCCCCCTCGTATCGCAGGCAAGACCGCAGACTTTGACCCGCCTGGTCGTGAGTACACGGCGGGTGACGCTCTCGGACTGAGGAGGGACCGATGACGCTGTCGCGCACCGAAGAGATTCGGCGGGTGGCCGACGAATGGGAGTTCGACAAACGCATCCCCGCACATCGCGCAGCCAGGCTGCTCAAGGAGCTGTTGCGTCGAGTTGACGAGCTAGAGCGCGGGATTGGCCAGATGCGGCTGATTGCCGGCCTCCCGCTTCCGCCTGACGTGGCCGAGAAGGTGGCCGAAGCCGAGCGCCTCCGCAAGCTGTTCGACGACGCCGGAGAGGGGCAATACAACGTGCTGAATCTCGTGGAGAGCTACCAGCGCAACTCGATGGAGGCAGACGATCGCCTGCGCGCGGTCCGCAGGCTGCTCGAAGAAAACGGGTGCGACTGCCCGTGCGACCATCACCCGGACGAGCGCGGACCCGACTGCGAAGTGTGCCTCGCGTGTCGCATCGCAGAGGCGGTCGGAAAGTGAGTTCGTGCAGAGCGACGAATGCCAACCCGCTCACCGCCGCCCCAGCATGACCCCTCCCCCCGGCGTTCGCCCCGACCACTACGCGAGCTACACTCGGAAGCTGCAGAACCAACTACACCACAACGGAATCCACGTGACCCTGAACACATCCGACGAGACGCTGGAAACGCTGAAGACGGCGATCGTTCGCTACGAGGAGCTCATCGACCGCTCGCTCAAGCTCGCCGACGTGTCCTCCGCGGCGAAGTTCGCAGGCGTGCTCGAGAAGGTTCGCGAAAGCCTCCACCGCATGCAGCGCGACCGGGAAGCCGAGGGCGGCGGCGACGAGAGCAACGACGAAGAGACGGAAACCAAAGCGCTGGAGTTTCTCCGGCGGAGAGGCTGGCGATGCGAGCGCTAGCCGCCGTCGAGCACACACCGACCCGAGCAGGTGTCCAGCCAAGCGCACCCGCTCGCATCCTCCACGATGCCGCAGGACGCGTCGGCAGCGTCCGGGGCCACATCGGGCCGTCCGGCGTCCAGAAACGCATCCTGGGGCGACTGGGCATCCTGGGAGGCCGGTTCTGGCGCGGTGGCACCGCCGCAGGCAACAACGACGCAGGCAACGAGGCAGAGCAGGAATCGCATGGGTCCAGAGTTGCCACGCTCGGTAGAGCCGGCAAGGTGAACGGGTGACACTGTCTCTCTCCCGCGCGCTCGACCGGGCACTCAGCACCTCGTGGTGTCCGCACCGTCCGCACCCGAAGCAAGCGGAGTTCCTCGCGCTCGACTGCCGCGAGGCGCTGTACGGCGGCGCCGCTGGCGGAGGCAAGTCGGACGCGCTGCTCATGGCCGCGCTGCAGCACGTCGACAAGCCGGGCTACAACGCGGCGATCTTCCGAAAGACCTACTCGGACCTCGCGCTCCCAGGCGCCATCATGGACCGGGCTCACTCGTGGCTCGCATCGACGAAAGCGCACTGGGACGGCGTGCGCAAGCAGTGGCGCTTCCCGAGCGGCGCGCGCATCTCGTTCGGCTACCTGCAGACCGCGAACGACCGCTACCGCTACCAGGGCGCCGAGTTCCAGTTCATCGCGTTCGACGAGCTCACGCAGTTCGACTCGCGCGACTACCTGTACTTGTTCTCTCGGCTCCGAGCGCCCAACGGCCTCGCGGTACCGCTGAGGATGCGCGCGGCGTCCAACCCGGGCGGGCTCGGCCACGACTGGGTGCATGAGCGCTTCGTGGCTGGCGCCGACCCGCAGCGGCGGTTTGTGCCGGCGCTCATGAGCGACAATCCGAGTCTCGACAGCGTGCAGTACCGGGCGAGCCTGTCCGAGCTCGACAGCATCACGCGCCGCCAGCTCGAGGACGGCGTGTGGGAGCAGGATCCCACCGGGCTCGTGTACCGCGTCACGCCTAGGAACGTGCTCAAGCTCCCGCTCGCGCGCGTCGGCTCGTGGACGTACATGGTTGCCCACGACTACGGCATCGTGGACTCGAACGCGATCGCCCTCGCCGCGTGGGAGCAGCACTCCGACGTGGTGCACATCCTCCGCTCGTTCTACGTCCGAGGCATGGCCGACGACGTCGCGCGCGAGCACAAGGCGCTGTGCTCGAACTACGAGGTGGGCCGCACCATCGGCGACATCGGCGGGCTCGGCAAAGCGTTCGCCGCGGAGCTGATGTACCGGCACAACGTGCCCATTCAGCAGGCGCAGAAGGCCGACAAGCTCGGGCACATCAAGCTGTTCAACGGCGCGCTGGAGCGCGGGAAGATCCTCTTTCACGCCGAAGGCTGCTCCGACCTGCTCGCCGAGTACCCGAAGCTCGTGCGGATGCGGAACGGCAACGAGGCCACGGGTGTGCCAAACCATTGTGCCGACGCGACGCTGTACGCCTGGAGAGAGTGCCGGGCCTACATGACCACGCCGAAGAAGCGGCAGGAGAACGACTCCGAGCGCATGGCGCGAATGGAGGCCGAAGCGCTGGCCGAGCTGCGCGGGGACGTGGACGCGTGGGAGGATTGAATGATTGCCGACGACATCATTGGGCTGATGGAGAAGATCGCGAAGGCTCCGTTGATGCCAGCGCCAAGCACGCTCTACATCCACCCGCGAGATATGCCCTGGGTACTGGTCCACAGTCTTCCGCTAACCCCCTCGCAGCGCATCTACGCATGCGCCAGGCTGAGGTACGAGGAGCGGCGCGCCCGTGTCGGTGGCGGTCTTCCGCCAGACGGGTACGTCATCGTGGCCGACGCGATGGCGCGGCACTTTCATAGCTAGACACCCACGGCACAACGTGGCACGGTTGCTGTGCCAATGCGTGCCTGGCGCTCCAAGCTCTACGTCGCTGAGTCCACCCTGCGAGACGTCGACGCGTCGATGCGAGATGCGCGCGGCATCGACTGCGGCTCTGACCTGCATCCGCAGTGCGACGTGTGCAGCCGCCGGCTCGGCGTGCGCTTCGCGGTCGAGGAGTACGGCATGGCCGATCGCGGGATGACTGCAGGCGGCGAGCACTACACCGACATTCGCGCGCGCTGTCACGGTGAGGAGCAAGTCGTGCGCATCGAGGGCATGCAGTGGGACATGGAAGGCGACGCGGCGCAGACGGATCCGATCCGCGTCGCGGCCATCGCCGCGATCCCCTTCTTCGTGCCCGGGGAGATCGAGCTGCGCATCCCCGCGAAGGTGTTCCGCGCGTTCATGCTCAAGTGCGAGGCGCGGCGCGCGTTCTCGGCGGGCGGGTTGGCGTCTTGAAACTCGCCTACCGCGCATCGACCACCGACGACGAGGGCTACATCGTGACGCGCCTCGCGCGCGCGTCCGGCATCTCTCGCGCGCTCGCGTCCGCCGTCGTCAGCGCGGCACACGGCAGCGTGGCGCACGACGTCGACTCGGGCGCGCTCGTGGGCTTCCACCTGCGACGCAACGGCGCGCGAATCTATACGTACGTGGCCGACGAGCTTCGGCTTCAGGGCATCGGCACACGACTGCGGAGGCATGGCGATGAGAGTTCTCAAGAGCATCGAAGTGGTGAAGGTGATTCAGCTCAAGGGCCCGAGCGGCGGGTACGTGGGGACCATCCTCGACCATGAGGGATCGTCCGGTCACCGGCTCGAATGCCTCGATGACGGCTCGGTGATCATCACGCACCCGAAGTCGCCGTGGCAGAAGGTCATCCCGCCAGGCGCGATCGTCGCGTACGAGTGGCACGTCACCGAAGACGCGAAGCCGCTCAAGGCTGTGAAGTAAGTGCCCGTCCGTAAGCCATGGTGGGACGCCGAGAAGAACGAGGCGCACAAGCGCATCTCGGGCGTCGTGCAGCGGCTTACGAACGCGAGCGCACCGCGCTGGCAGGCGTGGCTTCGGTACGAGGAGATCTATCAGGATCGCTACTGGGAAAAGTCCACCGTCGGAAACACGAAGACGCTGCGTCGGCTGACGATCAACCGCGCACGAGTGCTCATCGAGACGTACACGAGCAAGCTCCTCCGCGCGAAGGTGCTGCCGATGGTCGTCGTCAAAGACGGTGATACGGATCTCACGTTCCGAGCTCGGGACAACAACCTGTTTCTCGAAGGCGCGTTCGACGATCTCGGCGTGTACGACCAGGACCCGCTGTGGTGTACCGACCTCGCGAACAAGGGCACGTTCTTCGCGCACGTCTACCCGAACGACGGTGAGCCCGTCGTGGAGCGCGTGGACCCGTTCGAGATTCTCCTCGACGATACGGATTGGCAGTATGCCGACGGCCGGGCGATCTTCCGTCAGCGCGTGTTCGATCGCGATGTGCTGATCGAGATGTTTCCCGACGCCGAGGAGAAGATCCTCTCAGCCGAGGGCATCTCGACAGACTCGCCGCTCGTGCGCAACCGCGGGACGAACGACCTCGACCAGGTGCTCGTCACGTTCGCGTGGCACCGACGCAGCGGGCCGAAGGCGAAGGATGGGCGATACAGCGTCGTGCTCCCGAACGTCACGTTGGAGGATACGCTGGAGTGGGACGAGGATGAGCTGCCGTTCGCGTGGGGCTGGCGCATCCGTCCCGAGCGCAGCATGTGGGGCCATCCGCTGATGGCCGACTTGGCGACGCCGCAAGAGACGCTCGACCGGTGGACGCGCCGCATCGACGAATCCATGCGCTTGATGGCAGTCCCGCGTGTGCTCGTGCGCAAGGGCGCAAAGGTGAACATTCGCAAGCTCGACAACGACATCGGCAGCGTCCTCGAGGTGGAGAACCCCGGCACCGACGTCGTCGCGTTCAACATGGACGGCATCAGCGCTCAGGCGTTTCAGTACCTACAGAGCATCGAGAGCGAGATGCAGACGCTTGCGCGTACGTCGCTGCTCTCCACGCAAGGCGAAGTCCCTACGGGCGTCAAGTCCGGCGTCGCGATGCGCATCATGGAGGAAACCGACGCGGAGGGCCTGCGCGAGCCGATGCGCTACCGCGATCGCTTCTTCGTCCGCATCGCAAAGCTCTTGACCAAAGTCTTCGACGGGCTCGACGGCTTCACGACGATGGCGCGCGCCAAGGGTCAAGCCGGGCGCATGCTGAGCTACCACGACGTGAAGCTCGCGGAAGGCTCGTACCGCTGGGCGGTGACTCCCACGAGCTTCAAGGCTCGCAGCGCGGCCGCTCGCGTCGAGCAGGCGCAGGAGCTCGTGGCGCAAGGGCTGCTCCCGCCGGATCGCGTCGCGAACTTCTGCGACATCCCCGACCTCGAGAACGAAACGAACCTCATTACCGCGCAGTACGACGCGATTCGAATGCGCATCGACAAGATCCTCCAGGACGGCGATGCGGATGCAGCGGTGCCATCGGCGATGCTGAACCTGTCGATGCTGCGAAAGATGGTCGGCGACGCGTATGCACGCGCGGAAGCCGACGGCGCAGCGGACGACCGGCTCGAGCTTCTCACCCAGCTCGCGACCGAGGCCGACCGGCTACAGAACCCCGCGCCGCCGCCGATGGCAGGAGCCCCGATGGGAGGGCCGCCACCGATGCCCGGCCCCGCATCGCCCGACATGGGCGGCGGGATGCCAGGCGCACCACCGATGATGCCTCCGGGAATGCCTCCCGGCGGCGGGATGCCACCGATGCCCGGCGCAGCACCGCCCGGGGGAATGCCGAGCTGAGCAATGAGCGACGAAGCGACCACCACCAGCCCCGACTCACCCGTCACCGAGCCCGGATCCCGCGACGCTGCCATCGCAGCGCTGAAGGAGATGCGCGAACCTGCCGCAGAGGCGCCGAAAGATGCGCCCGCCGCAGAGGAAAAGCCCGCGGTGGAGGCCGAGCACGAGGTCGCAATCGCGCCCGAGAAGGAGCTGAAAGCTCAGATCCGCGGCCGTTTGGCCAACATCGAGGCGAAAGAGCGCGAGTTGAACGAGCGGATCGCTCAGCGTGAGCGCGAAGTGAACGAACGCGCCGCGCAGGTCGAAAAACAGAACGCGACGTTCCAAGAATCGCTCAACGCGCTGCGGAATCTCGCCCAAAACGACCCGTCGAAGTTCCTCGAACAGACCGGCGTCGACCTGAACGGGCTCGTGAAGGCGAAACTCATCGAAGGCAAACCCGAAGCGGTTGCCGAACGCGCGATGCGCGAGCTTTCCGAGTTCCGCAAGCAGATGGAAGCCGAGCGCGCGGCCGAAAAGCAAGCCGCCGCCGAGCGCGAGCAGACCGCGGCGCGCCAATCGCAGGAACAGAGCTTCCTCGACCTCGCGAAACCCGAATCCTCGCCGTTTTTGGCTCGTTTGGCGCGCAAAAACCCCGCGCTGGCCATCCAAAACGGCTACCTCATCAGCGGAATCATGCAGCGCGAGAACGGCGGCAAGGTTCCGCCGATGGACGAGCTCGTGAAGCGCGTCGACGCCGAACTGCGTGCAGCCTACGCCGACGACGACGCGCCTGCGGAGGCCCCCGCAGCCTCAAAGAACGGCATCACGCCGAAGAAGGCCGCCAGCGCCGTCGTGGTGAAGTCGCCCGATGACATGACGCCCGCCGAGAAGCGCGCGGAGGCGATGCGTCTCCTTCGCGAGATGCGAAAGGCTAGCGCGTAGCCAGAGTTCCTGTATTCTGCACACTGAATCAAGGCGCCAGCTCGCGCCGATGAAACCGCCCAGCACTGCGCGGTGAGTCACTCGACCCACCCCCCACTGTTCGGAGCATTTCATCATGAGCATTTCAGCCGCACTCTCGAAGATCGCCATCGCGCTCTTCCCGTCGGGCGTTCCGCACGCCTTCTACAAGCAGAACCCTGGATGGATGGACTCGGTCAAGAAGACCGACCAAGGAAAGGGTGCAACCTACAACTTCTCGGTCGGGTACTCGCAGGGGGCCACCGGCTCCGCGCTGTACGCGAACGCGACGAGCATCGCGAGCGACTCGAAGTACGAGCGTTTCGCGGTCACCACCGTCACCGACTACGCGCTCGCGCGGATGAACGGTGAGGACTACGAGAAGCTCAGCGGCTCCGATGGCGCCGTCGTCGATGCGTGGAAAGACCGCGTCGACACCGCGTACCAGGAAGCGATCCGCTCGCTCTCGATCCAGTACTTCGGTACCGGCACCGGCTCGCGCGGCATCGTCTCGGTTCTCTCGACCGTCACGCTGACGCTCGGCACCGCGGCGGCCGCAAGCGAGCCCTCGCGCGTCGTGAACTTCTACGTCGGCATGAGCGTCACCGCTTCGGCCACCGACGGCGCGACCCCGCGTAACTCCGGCGCGGCTGAAGTCATCGCCGGCATCAACCGCCAGGCCGGCACGCTGACGTCCACGAGCGTCGATTGGACCACGGTCATCACCGCGCTCGTCGTCGGCGACTACCTCTACCGTCTCGGCGACTACAACGCCGTGGGCACCGGCATGGGCGCCTGGGTTGTCGGCGGCACCTCGCCGGCTGCGCTGTTCGGCGCGACCCGCACCACGGACACCGTCGCCCTCGCAGGCACGGCGCTCAGCGGCGCGTCCAAAGACATGGTCACCGCGGTCCTCGATCTCTGCTCGACCGTCAGCATCCAGGACGGCTCGGACAAAACGCTCTACGTCAACCCGCGCGACAAGGTGTCGCTCGTCAAGCTCCTCGAATCCCGCGCGCGCTACATCCGCCCGGACCAGAAGAGCAGCGCGACGGCCGGCGTCGAGTTCATCGAGTTCGAGACGGACTCGGGCCCGGTCAAGCTCAAGGGCGACATCAACGTCCCCGTGCAGCAGGCGTTTCTTCTCGCGAACGAGCACTGCGAGACGATCAGCGTGGGGAAGACCCCCAAGCCGCTCGAGAAGGACGGCCAACTCGTCCGCGCGCGCGACGGTTACGACGCGTACGAGATGCGCATCGGCTCGTACTACAACTTCACCTGCCGCGCGCCCTTCGCCTGCGGTCGCCTCACGAGCTTCGGAGCGTAAGCCATGACCGTAGGCATTCTCTACCCGGGGCTCGGAAACAATCAGCAAGATGTACAGACGTACATCGGGCGGATGACCGGCGCGAGCGCGTCTGCCCCCACCAAGGTTCTGGGCCGAGGGATCACCTTTGCCCGAACCGGCACCGGCACGTACACGGCGACTCTTGCCGACGTGCCCGGTGGAACCCTCTGCGGCGCCGACGTCACGCTCATCGGCGCGGCGGCGGATCTGCAGCTCTCGATCACCGCGTGCACCACGACCGTTGTGACGTTCACCGCAGTGAAGACCTCGGACGGAACGACCGCGGTGGATCTCACGTCGGGCTACGGGGTGTTCCTGAAGCTCTACATCACGGCGGCGGCATGAAGTCCGAACCCGTGCTCGCCATGGTCGAGGACGACGAAGAGGGCGAGGACTCCGACGCTCTCGGAGCCGCGGCCGACCTACGCGCGGCGCTCAAGGGAAACGATGACGAGGCTCTCATGCTCGCGTTCAAGGCGATGATGAAGGTCTGCTGAGATGGCACGCTCCCGGACGCTGACGAGTCTGATCGCCGACGTTCGGGAGCGATGCGACATGGTGGGCTCCACGTTCATCACGGACGCCACGCTCACCGAGTACATCAACCAGAGCGCGGCGAGGTGCCAGAACAAGTTCACCTCGTCGCGCGGGCACTCGTACCAGTCGAGCTCCACGACGTGGACGACGACGAGCAGCCTCACCTACGCGCTCCCGTCGGACTTCTTCGAATCGCAGACGGTCATGATCGCCAACGGCGGGTCGAATCAGGAGATGCGTCCGTTCGAGATGCACGAGTACGCGCGATGGTCCGAGCGCGCGCCGACCGCGGGCTACGTGGTGACCATGATCTACACGCCGACGCTCGCCCGCATGACGGCCGGCTCCGACACGTTCGATGGCGTCAACGGATGGGAAGAGTGGGTCATCCTCGACGCCTGCATCAAGGCGCTGAACAAGGAAGAATCCGACGTCCAGGTCATCATGGCGCAGCGCGCTGACGTCGAGGCGGAGATCACCTCCATGGCCGCCGACCGCGAGGCCGGTTGGCCGTCGCGCATCGTGGACGTGGAGCAGCTCGCCGAGCGCGAGCCGTTCCAGCCGACGCCCCGCTTCCGCATCATGGGCGCGAATCTTTGCATTCTGTGGGGTCCGGTCACCGGCTGGGAGTTCCCGTAATGGCCTCCCCCGGCAACAACCGCGGCCCCGTCACGGTCGTCAACATCGCCAACGGTGCGCGCGTCGCGTCGCCGACGAAGCCGGTCCCCGGTATCGCGCGGCCGAGGGCTACGGCTGACCTCGCGCAGAACCCGGAGCAACTCGCTCGCCTTCTGCTCGAGCTCGACGCTCGCATCGAGGAGCTTGCGCGCCTCACCGCCGCCAACGTGTTTGGCTCCGGCGTGCTCGTGCGGAACATTGCGATGGTTGCGGGCGTAAGCCAGCTCATCGAGCACCGCCTGCGCCGCGCGTACACCGGCTTCGTCATCACGCGGTACCAAGGCGTATCGGGCGACTACCCGGCGCTTCCCATCGAGCTTCCGCTCCCCACCGGTCGCACGTCGAGCCAGTGGATCTACCTCCAGTCCGAGCGTGACTGCACGCTCGATGTGCTGGTGTTCTGATGGCGCTCGAATCGCAAAACGTTGACGTTCCGTTCGCGACGGGGCTCCAGCAGAAGAACGATCCGCGCCTGCAGCCGATGGGCTCGGCGACCACGATGGTTAACGCGGTCATCGACAAGCTCGGCACGATCCGAAAGCGGCCGGGGACCACACCTCTCACCGGCAACGCGGTCAGCGCGAACGGCAACGGGCTTCAGAACTACCCCGGCAAGCAGCGGCTTTTCCGTGGCCCCACGGGCGGGCTCGCGATGCTTTCCTCCCATCGCCTTTGGGCATACGACCCGGCAAAGCCGACGTGGAGCGACATCGACGATGTTCGTCCGGTGATCGCCAAGCGATACGGCATCGCGACGCCGAGCGACTCGGTCACGAGCTACGACGTCGCGACCGATGGAACGTACGCGTTCATCGTGTACTGCGAAGCGTCGGTGGTGAAGTTCGTGGTGTTCAACCTCGCGCAGAACGCTGTGGTGTACGGGCCGGTCAACGCCGACACGGGCAACGGCGGAGAGGAGGCGCGCGTCGTCGTCACCAACGGGAAAGCGGTCATCTTCTACCAGGCTGCGGCCACCGTAGGGACGATCCGCGCCATCTCGTTCACCATCTCTTCATGGGCGTTCTCGGCGTCCGCTGTGCTCGTGGCTGACTGCGGTTTTCGCGGGCTCTTCGACGCGTGCGCCATGGAGAGCGGTACCAACATGGTACTAGCCTACATCACCAACAGCGGCGCGAACGCGGGCAACCTGAAGGTATGCCTGGTGTCTACGACGCCCGCGGTCACATCTACGGCAGCCTTCGCGGCGACCACTGGAGCCTTTGGATTCACGCAAGGTCGAGGCGTCGCGGTGCAAGCGACGACCGCGGAGCAAATCTGGGTCGCGAACGCGTTTGACGACGGAGCATCCACGCGCGTCATCGGCCGAGGGCTGAATACAACGACGCTTGCGACGACGACCACGGACGGCGTGGCGTGGAACGATGGCGCGGCCACTCAGTATTACCGGCTCGGCGTCGCGCGCGAGACGAGCACTCAGTGTGTGATCACCGGCTCGACGCTGGATGGCGCGTCGCTTCAGGGGTATTGGTCCACGCGGTTTTCCACGGCCGGGCCGTCGGGTCTGTACTCCACGATGCTCGGCTACGGCATCGCGTCCAAGCCGTTCACGCTCGACTCGCGCATCTGCGCGAACGTGGTCGAGACGTACTCCACAGCGGCCACTGCGCAGGCCACCTACCTCACGGTCGACGTGCTCGACGGATACTCTGCGGTCCTTGCGTCCTACCGGCCTCCGCGCCCCATCGCGACGATCGCCCCGCGCATCGTGACCGGGCTCCAGTCGTCGCTCTACGTCACGAGCTCGGCGGCGAAGGTATCCACCACGCGCTACCTCGTCGTCGGCACCGTGGAGCGCACGGCGAGCGGCGGCACGGGCATCGACCTCATCGACATCCAGGCGCCCTACAACGCGAACCAGACATCGCAGGTAGGCGACGCGATCTACATCGCCAGCGGCACGCCGCAGGTCGCAGACGGCTCGAGCGCCGTGGAGATGGGCTTCCTCCACGACCCGCGCACGGGGTCTGTTCTGCCATCGGCTGGCGCCGGCATCGCCGCGGGCACGTACTACTATGCGTTCGTCTACGAGTATCGAGACGACAAGGGCCAGCGGTCGCAGTCGGCTCCGATGTACATCGGCAGCGCCACGACCGCTGGCGGGAATCTACAGGTCACGGCCACGCTCGGGTGCTTGCACGCGACGCAGCGACAGAACACGAGCCGCACGCGCGTCGTTGCCATGACGCTCTACCGTACGACCATCGGCGCGGGCGTCTCGGGCGTGTACTACCGCGTATGGACCGGCGCGGTTCCTACGCTTGCGCAAAGTCAAGTGCAGTCTGCAACCGTCGCCTACGTCGACTCCGCAGCCGACGCGGCGATCATCGTCAACGAGACGCTCGACACGTCGCGCCTCACGCCGGGATGCCCCTCCTCGCTCACGTGCATGGTCGCCCATGGCGGCAGGCTCGTCGGAGTGGGCGACGACGGTGTCACCATCTGGGTGTCCACCGTGTTCGACGGCGGCACCACGGTCCCCTACTTCTCCGACTCGCTCGTGCAGTACATGCCCGACGGCGGGCGCGTGACCGCGCTCGCGAGCATGGACGGGCAGCTCGTCGTGTTCCGCAGCGACGGGATCTACGTCATCGCCGGAGAAGGCCCCGACAACAGCGGCCAGCAAGGCGGGTTCGCGCCTCCGCGCAGGCTCGTGACCGATATTGGATGCACGAGCGACTGGCGCAGCGTCGTGAACACGCCGCTCGGAGTCGTGTTTCAGAATCGCTCGAAGCTATTCGTGCTCTCGCGCTCGTTCGAGGTGCAGTACATCGGCGCGCCCATCGAGGACACGCTCGCGACGTACCCGGTCATCACGAGCGCGGTATTGCACTCTGCACGCGATGAGGTGCGGTTCACCGTCCGCGCGACGGAAGCAGCCACGACGGGATACGTGCTGAACTGGAACTATGTCACGAACGCGTGGTCCATCTTCGATTACTACGACTCCGTAGGCGCGGCAGCCCACGCGGCGTGGGAGCATTCCACCGTCGTCGACGGAGTTTGGTACGGAGCGACGAGAACAGGGATCTGCGCGAGCGAGAACACGAACCTCGCCGCCACCGGCGCGTACCTCGATGATGCGACGTGGGTCACTCTGCAGGTCGGCACCGCGTGGATTCGCCCCGCGGGCGCGCAAGGGTTCTCCCGCTTCCGTGAGGGCGCGCTGGCTTGGGTCCAGGGCTCGCCGTGCGACGTGGTCGTGAGTCTCGGCTACGACGACAGCGACAGCTATAGCGCGGACACCTGGACGTGGCTCGCGTCGGCGGTCGCCACGTGGACGACGCCGAAGGCGCAAGGCGCGCTCAAGTGGGCGCGCCAGAAGGCCATGTCGATGAGGATCCTCGTGACCGACGCGACGCCGACGGGTGTCAGCTCCACGACCGCGCAGGGTCCGATCCTCTATGGCTTGACCGTCTCTCTCGGCGTCAAGCCGAGCATCAACCGCTTTCCCGAGGTGCAGTGATGGGTGTCCCGAACTACGTCCCCGATGCCGGCAAAATCTGGGGGTCGAGCTACTCCATGGACCAGGGGAAGAGCAGTCTCCCCAACGCGAACTGGGACCAGGAACAGAAGAACAAGGCGGCGGCGAGCGACAATGCGGATCGACTCGTCAACGCGGGGATCCTCGGTCGACCGACTCCCGCGTTCACCGACACGAGCGCCTACGCGCAGCAAGTCGCTGCAGCGCGCGCCAACCAGCTCGCGTCGCTCGACAATCTTCGCAGGTCGGCGATGGGTCAGGGCCCGAGCTACGCGAACGCGCAGTCGGCGATCGGGCTCGGGCAAGGCATCAACCAGATGCACGCGCCGCAGGGCAACGCGCTCGCGCAGCGCAATCAGATGCTCGCGGGCAACGCGGCGCTGGGCCAGGTCGCAGGTCAAGGCGGGCTCGCGCGAGGTACCGAAATGGGCAACGCACTGAACGCGTACGGCACGGGTTCCACGGGCCTCCGCGGCGGCGACCTCGCAGGCCAGCAAGCGGCAGCCCAGCAGCTCGGGCGGTACCAGGCGCTCGGGCTTCAGGGCGCGAAGGGCAATCAGGGGCTCGTCCAGGGGCTCGAGGGGCTCGCGATGGACTCGAACCTGGCCAAAACGAAGGCCGCTCAGGACTGGTACGACTACTGGATCAAGGAGCAGGGCGCGCAGGCGAACAACAACGCTCAAAGCGTCGGCGCTGGTGCCGCTGCGTTCGCCACGATCGCCAGCATGATGGCCGCGGCGGCATAGGAGGATCGTCATGGGATTCTGGGCAGCAGCGAACGTCAAAAACGAGAAGGACAACGCGACCACCTACGGCGGCATGAATGGCGCGGGGGGCGCGCTCGAGGATCTCACGCGCAAGCGACTCGGCGATCTCGGCAAGAACGGCCAGCAGCAAGCGCCGATCCCTCCGTGGCTCCAGAAGCAGTACGACGACCAACGAGCCTGGGCCGCGCAGGCGCGAGGCGATCAGCAGAACGCGTACGACCTCGCGATGGCGCAAGCGAATGGCGGAGTCACGCCGCAGCAGCAGCAGCTCGCGCTCCAGCAGAACACGGCGAACGCTGCACTACTCGGCGGCGCGCAGATGGCCGGCGGTGGCGCTCGCGGCGCAGCGTCCGCTCGCGGTGTCGCGCAAGGCGCGCTCGGAGCGAACCAGGCCGGCAACGCGGCGCAGATGGGCGCGCAGCAACAAGCCGACATGCTGCAGGGTCAAGCGCTTGCCGCGCGCGCGGCCGATGCTCTTCGTGGCACCGACCAGCAGAGCCTCGACGCCGAGAACGCGTTTGCGGCGCAGAACGCGCAGAACAACCTCAACTGGCGCGACCTCAATGACCAGTGGCGACTCTGGGCGGCGACGCAGGGCCAGAAGATGGACATGGGCAAGCTCGGGATGGACTCGTTCGGGCTCAACGCCAATCTGAACCAGTGGATGGCGAATCAGGCGGCGAATCGCCAAGGCGTGGGGCTCGGCGCTCAGGTTCTCGGCGGCGTCGCGTCGGCGTACGGCGCGTACGACGCGAACCAGAAGAAGAAGAACCCCTATGAATGACGAAGAACTGCGCATGCTTCAGGAGTACGCCGCCAAGATGGGCCTCATGAACGTACCGCAGCCGGCCGCGCCGCCGCCTGTCGCGGTCGTTCCGGCCGCTCCTCCTCCGCAGATGCTCGCGGTGATGCCACCGGACAAGGTCGCGCAGAAGCAGATCCTCGGCCCTGACCCCGACCAGTACTGGGAGACGCTGCGGCTGCTCGCCGAGGACGCGAAGCGCAAGGAGCTCGACGCGACAAAGCTGCAGTCGGAACAGGTGAAGGCGAACAGGACGAGGGGCGCGAAATGAGCAACGATCAGAGCCTCGACGAACTTCGCGCGTACGCCGCGCAGATGGGCCTTCTCGGCAATCAGCCGACGGTGGTGGATCCGAGCCTCGACCGCTTCGCGCAGGCGCAAGACCCGCTGCAGCAGTACGCAAACGCGCATCTCACGATGAACGCGGCGGTACCGGGGCTCACCGATACGTCCATGTTCGGGCCTGGCGGCGCGGCTCCTCCCGCTCCGATGGGCGGCGGTGCGCCTGCTCCGATTCCGAGCGGCACCACGACCACCATGGGGCCGTCATGGGGTCCGAATACTCCCCCGCCGGGCGGGTCGCTCACTGCTGACTCTGGCATCCCCGACGTGGGGCCGATCACCATCACGCGCGGACCAATCGACCCGCACAATCGCGGGTTCTCTGCGCCTGGCGCGGCAGCCTCGCACGCTGACGCGGTCACGGACTCCAGTCCGCTGGCAGCGAACGCTCCGCCCCCGGCTGCGGTCGCTGGCGGGCCTGAGCCTCAAGTATCAGGCGACCAGTCGCCCGCGCCGTTCTTCGGCCCCCCAGGCGGGGGCATGTACATTCCTCCGCGGCAGGCCGACGCGCTCAACCCGCTCGGCAAGACGCCAGAGAACCGGGCCGCCTACGAAGAGGGCTACGCAAAGCAAGTCGGCTCGCTGAAGGATCGCCGAGAGCAGATTGGCTCCGAAGCCGACCAGGCGATCCAAGACTCGTGGGCGCGCGACGCGCTCGCCCAGCAGGCGTACGAGGGCCGACAGGCCATGCTCGAAGGCGACCTGAAGGCGCAGACCGACCACGCGGCGGCCATGGCGAACGCCAAGCAGTGGGCAGACGCCGCCGCCGCTACGGCGGTGAAATCAGCATCGAGCGCAACGGTGGATCAGGGGCATTTCTTCGCATCGCGCGGCGCTGGGCAACAGATCGCCCTCATCCTTGGGGCGGCGCTCGGGTCGCTCGGCTCGTCGCTGACGAACACGCCGAACTACGCGCTCCAGATGATTCAGGGCGCGATGGCGGACGACATGCAGGCGCAAGAGGCGAACCTGAAGAACAAGCGCGCAAGCTCTGACAGCGCGCTGAGGCAGGCGCTCGACGCGACTGGCAATCTCGACCAGGCGAAAGCGATCGTGCGCATCCAGCAGCTTCAGGCGGCAAAGAACACGCTCGACCACTACGACCGAATGGGCCTCGGAGCGGAGCAGCGCGCGAAGATCGCCGCAACGGCGGAAGGACTGCAGGCACAGATCGACTCGCAGACCGGAGTGCTCCAACAAACTCACGCGCTCCAACAGATCCAGCTTCGCCCCGTCGTCGGCGGCGGCATGGTCGGCGGCCAGGGCAACGCGGGCGCGGCGAAGCTCGGCGAAAACACCGTGGATGTGCCTGACGGCAAGGGCGGATGGAAAACGATGCTCGTCCACGAGAAGGACCGCGAGCAGATTGTGGACGAAACGGCCAAGTACTACGCGGCCGAGAAGATTTACCGGCGAATCAAGGAAATCACGGACAACTCAAGCCGAGCCGGCCGAGCGCTCGACCCCCAGGAGACGCGCGAGCTCAACGCGTTGAAGAAAGATTTCACCATCGGACTGAAGCCGAAGCAGGGCGCAAGCTCCGACGCCGACTTCGAGCAGGCAGCCACCGCGGCAGGCGCGGATGATGACGCGTGGACGAGCAACGGCGCGTCCATCATGGACCAGTACCTGCAGCACAAGAAGACAGCGATCGACGCGCGCCTTCGTGCGGGTCGCGCGTACCCGGCGCAGGGCGGCACGACCCTCGACGCCAAGGGCAACCGAATCCCAGCCGCTGGAATCACCGGAGTTCCGGGCTCCACGAGTGACCCGCGCGACTTCCAGGATGCCCGCAAGAAATGACCGAGCCGGCGACGCCCCAGAAGCCCACCCAAGGCGCGCGCGTACCCGTGCGTCTGGCGGATGGGCGCGTCGGCACCGTGCCGCAGGGCGAGCTCCAGCAGACGCTCGACGCTGGCGGGCAAGTCGTAAACCAGTCGCTGCTTGACGATGCTTCTGCTCAGGCCCAATTCGGCGGCATCGGTAACCAGCTCGCCGCCGCTGGCCTCGGAGCAGCGCGCGGCGCTTCTCTCGGGCTCAGTGACTACGCGGCGGCCGGGCTTCTCGGCAAGGACTATGTTTCGGGCGTCCAGAAGGCGAACCCGATCGCCTCCACTGTCGGCGAGGTCGGCGGCGTCATCCTCCCATCGCTCCTCACGGCCGGCGAGTACACGCCGATCGGCCTCTCCGGCGCGCTCGCTCGCGGCGGCGAGGGCATCGCGGCTCGAGCGCTGGGCGAGGGCCTGCTCGCGAAGGCTGGCGGCATGGCCGTGGGAGGCGCCATCGAAGGCGGCCTCATGGGAGCCGGCGGCGCTGTCTCCGAAGCGGCTCTCGGCGACGAGGGCTTGACCGCCGAGAAGCTCCTAGCCGGCGCAGGCTCCGGCGCGCTCGCGGGCGGTGCCCTTGGCGGCGGCCTGGGGCTCGCTGGGGGGCTCGCGGGGCGCGCGGTAAGGGGTGCGGGGGAGGGGCTCGCAAAGCTCGGCAGCGGGGCGCTGGGGCGCATCGAGGGCAAGACCGGCAGCGAGATCGCCGGGGAGCTCTCGGGCAAATACGCGTACGCGGCGACCGGAGCGCGAAAGGCCGAGTACGACGCACTGCTCAAAGCGGGGCGGGATCCGTCCGAGCTCGGCAACTGGATGCTCGACAACTGGGGCAAGTATTCCGACGTGTCGTGGAACCTGTCCACCGCCGAAGAGAAGCACCTGGCCGTCAAGGCGATGCAGCGGGACATCGGAGAGAACGTCATCGGAAAGGCGATGCGCGATCTCGACGTGGAAGCGAAGGCCGCCGCAAAGGCCGAGCTTTCCCCCATTCGCGGGGCGCAGAGCTTCGTTGACACGACAGAGAGCAAGGTCATCGCCGACCTTAGGAAAAATCCATTCCTCAAAACCGAAGCGAACAAGATCCAAGGGCTCGTAAACGACTTCAAGCTTTCCGCTGGGCTCGACGTGGACGCCGAGGGTCTGGCGGGGCTCCGCCAGGTCGCAGCCTCCGGTGGCCCGGATGCCGCTGCAGCGGCGGCCAAGCTCGCCGACGTCGAGGCCAAGCAGGCGGCGGTGACGTGGGAGCAACTCCACGGTTGGCGAGCGACGTTCGACAAGCAGGCGCGCAAGGCTGCACGTCAGGCCGACACGACGATGGCTCAGGCGATGGGCGACATGCGCTCGGCCATGGAGCGGCCCATCTCTGACGCCGCCGCGTCATCATCCGTGGGCCAAGCATACTCGGCGGGCAAGAACGACTACGCGAAGGCATCGGCACTGGCAGATGCGACACGGCAGGGCGTTCTGAAAAAGGGGGCGAACCGCATCGTCGGCGTGTCCGAGCAGGCCGGGTTTATCGGCGGCCTGCTCGCATCCGGAGGCAACCCGCTTGCCGGACTAGCGCTAGGCGCCGGTCAGTACGGCCTGAAGCACTACGGCAATCAAGTCGCCGCCTCCATCCTCCGCAAAGCGTCCACGCTCGAGAGCATGCAGCGCGCGGTGGTCCGTACCGACGCCTTGAAAGATACGGCGATCAAGTCGTTTTTCAGTCGGCAGTCGGCGACGATGGGCGCGAAGGCGGGCACGCTCGCCGGCATCGCGCGGCGCATCGAAGCGGTGCAGCAAGACGCCGCGACGCCGCCGCAGAATCGCACCGACCCGCACGCGCCCGATCCGCTTGTCGCCCCCAAGACGAGCTTCGCGTATCAGCAGGCGCGCAGCCAAGCCGTCAATTGGCTGGCGATGCAGATCCCCCAGGGCACACCCAAGACGCCGCTGATTCCGACGATCCGAAACGCGCCTTCGAAGTCGCAGCTCATGTCGTGGAACGCGAAGGCCGACGTGTTCGAGGATCCCATCGGCACCATCGGCTACGCGATGAAGACGGGCACCTTGCGAGCCGAGCATGTCGACGCGCTCGACGCGATGTACCCGAAGCTCGCGGAGGACATGCGGCGTTCGTTCCATCAGGCGCTCATCAGCATCACCGCGCAGAAGGATCTTCCGAGCGGCGCGAAGCTTCGCCAGCTCGGGATCCTCCTCCGCACGCCCGCGACGCCGGATCAAGAGCCGCAGTTCATCCAGTCGCAGCAGGCCATCTATCAGCAGGCCGCGCAAGAGAGCCAAGCAGCCGACACGGCGCGAAACACACCGACCCAAACCAAGCACAGCGATCTGACCACTGGAGAGGATGAACTAGGATGACCGCACAAGAAGCAGATTTTCAGGCCGCGTGCCTCAAGGGGCCGAGCTCCATCACCGACCTGTCGGCGACGACGGCCGGCTACGATGATTCACTCTTCCACGAGATGCAGAACGCGGCAGTGACCACCTCGGCGGCAGCGTTCGACATCACCAAGAACAGCGTCGTCTCCGCGAATCCACAGTACCTCCGCGGCGCCGGATTCTGGGTGTCGTTGCAGCCCGTCGGCGGGAACGTCTACATCCGCTTCCGCCCGGTGTCGACGAACCCCGGGACCACGAGCACGACGGGGCTCCTGCTCGTCGATGCGGCCACGCTGGGAGCCGCGGGGATCGCTCACTTCTGGTGCGGCCAGAACGAGCGCTACATGGACCTGCTCGGCACGGCATCCTTCAACGTGAAGTGGTGGCGTTCGAGCGAGCGCAAAGACGGCAAGGGCCTCCAGGCGGTACCGTGAACCGACGTTTTGAGCGGCGAGTCTTGCGCGGGGGCGGAGCCGCCAGGCCCCCTGCTGCGCCCGTGCTCGCGTCGATGAACTACACTGTCATCGACACGGCGGGCGGCGGGCAACGGCTCGTGTTCGCCGTCGACTCATCGGCGGGGTGCGTGTCGGCGGAGATTGCGGGAGGCTCGGCGTTGACTTCGTTCGCGATCGACGACGCCACGCACGTGAGCGGCATCGCTCCGGCGCACGCGGCCGGTGCGGTGTCGTTCACCGTGACGAACGGTGCAGGGGCATCCAACGCGCTCGCGGGGTCTAAGTATTGGAACCCATCCCTCATAACCAGCGTTGCGGGTTGGCTAGATGCTAACCGAGGCACTACCGATGCGGGCGCTGGCGCTCTTTCTGCGTGGCTCGACGGAACGAGCAATGCCTACAACTTCGTCCAAGGAACGGGCGCAAACCGACCGACGATCACCGCATCCCAATTCGGTACGCTTCCGGGTATCGTGTTCGTCAAAGAGCAGAACGTGCGGCTCGCATCCGCGGTGATCCTCGCGGGTATGTCCGTATTCGCAGTCGCGAAATGGACAAGTTCAGATGGAACGGCCTCACGGGCAGACACTATCCCGCTGACGATCTTTGGCGACATGACCAATGCATCGATGGCGTTCGGCGCATCCGCGGGCAAGATCGCCAGCCTCAAACTCAACTCTGGCGCCAGCCCGGTGACGTCGCTTTCTACAACCACGACGTTCAACGACGGGTCACCGCAGCACATCGGAGCGGTCACCGAGTCGGCGACCACCAAGCTCTACGCGACTGGTTCGCTCGTTGACACCGACTCGACTGGTGGTGGGATCTACGCCAGCACGACGTTCGACGCGGTCGGCAACACGTACACCGCGTCAGACGGGTTCTCGGGCACCGTAGGTGAACTCGTGTGGGTGACCGGGACGATATCCGCGGGCGATCTCTCGGATCTATACCAGCACGCGCGCCAACGCTGGGGAGTCACGTGAGCGAGGTACGCGAGCTAGGCACAGGCTTCGCCTGCGCGGTGGGAAAAAACTCCGCCGGTGCCTACGTGCGCGTGACCGACTCGGCATGCGTAACGGGCCTGACGTTCTACGGTCGCTGCGACGCGAGCGGCCACGTCACGCCGTTTCCCCTCCGCATTCCTTACGTGGCTCCGTTCTACGACGTGCGCGACTTCGGCGCGGTCGCCGACTGGAACGGATCCGCGACGGGTGTAGGCTGCACGGACAACCTCGCAGCGTTCAACGCGTGCCTTGCGCGATACGAGACGGACGGCGGGGTAGCTCGCGGCCAGCGCGTTTACCTGCCGGGGAACTACTGGCTCTCCGGCACGCTCCACATCCGCCAGAACAAGACGTTTGATGGTGTCGGCGCGAGCGACGAGAACAAGGGACCGGGCACCATGCTCGTGTTTCCCAAAAACTGCGACGGGATCCGCGTTCACTCTACGGGGTCCGCGGACGACCCCACTAGCAACGCGGCCTACTCCGTATTTCGCAACATGACGCTCTACTGCGGAGATGCCACGTCCACGAGCGGGCACGGATTCTGGACCGCGGTACCCGTCGAGTGTGTCGGGGTCCACGTTCTAGGGTTCGCCTACAACGGGCTAGAGCTAAGCGCGGACAGTGGCTATCACACCGGCAACGCGAGCACATCGAGGTTCATTTCGTGCCGCTTCGGCGCGAGCGGACGGCATGGGATCCACGTGTTCGGCGGAGATGCCTCCGCGTGCGTATTCGTTGGATGCTCCACGCAAAACAACAACGGCTGGAACGTATGCGATGAGAGCGGGCTTGGGAACCAGTACATCGGCCATCATGCCGAGGGGTGCCTAGGCAACATCGCAAACCTTACCGCGTCGGTGGACTCGGGATCATCCACAATCTACGTCATCGACCAGACTCCTGGCTGCAGTGACGGAACGAATAACGACAACAACGCGATCCCTTTCTACTGCTCCGGCTTCGCGTTTCAGCTCAGCGCAGGCCAGCAGATCACCATCGCCGGAGTGAGCGGAACCAAGACGGTGTCTGCAATCGCTGGGACGTCCAAGGCTGTGCTTGCAGTAGTGACGGTCGTTGCCGACTCGGCGGGGAGGACGTTCACCCGCACGGGGGCCTCTCCGGGATCATGGATCGCCGATGGGTTCGCGGTGGGAGACTACGTGCGATCCGCGGGGTTCCCCACGGCCACCAATAACTTTATCGCGCGCAAGGTGACCGGGCTCACGGCTACGGTGATGACGTTCTCCGCTGGAACGTTTGCGAGCGAGACGGCAGCGGCTGGCTCGGTCGCGGTGTACTGCACAAGGGCGACGATCAATAGCGCCGCGTCGGCTACAGTCGTCAGTGCGTCGGTAGCCGGGGGTTACTCGGTCGATGCCGCGAACCACGACTATCGAATAAAGGGCCCTATCGGCGGCGACGGAAACCCAACGAGCGAGAATTACTCGTCGGTCTTCGGCTGCTACTCGGAGGCTTCGATCAACGACTTTGCCACGACCGTACAAGTAGAGGGAGGTATTGCTCCAACCTTCCCCACGTTCAACAAGAGCGCGTTTCGCATGAGTGGCGGTACCAGTGTGGGCAAACAGATGTCCCACTACGACGCGTCAGGCACACCAACGATCATCACTGAGCTTGGGACATCGGACGGCAGTCTAGCTGCGCTTACGTTTTCGCGCGCAGACACGAGCGACTATTGCCGACTTCGGCTAAACGCGTCGACAGACAACTGGGAGTTTCAGAACGACGCGACGACTACGGCCGTTCCGCTCGCGTGGCCATCCACCGGTAGCGGTGCGGCGCGCGGAGGGACACTGTTCGGCCCCTACGTGCCGTGTATCCTCTACGGCGAAAAGTCCGTGGAGATCGTCCACAAGTATGGCACCGCGGCCCCTGGCTCGGGCACGTGGAGGCGCGGCGACATCGTGTGGAACTCGACGCCGAGCGAGGCGGGCTCCGCGGGCAACAAGTACGTCATCGTTGGATGGTCGTGCGTAGACGCTGCGGGCTCGGGCACCTGGAAAGAAATGCGGACGCTGACGGGAGCATGAGATGACCGATACCGCCATCATCGCCGCGATGGGCGCGATCCTCTTCGCGCTCATCGGCGTGGTGTGGAGCAACCTGCGCGGCGAGATCACCGAGGTGAAGACTCGAGTGCGCGCGCTCGAGACGGAGAACGCGCGACTTATTACCGAGCACGCCCGAAGCGAAGAGCGCGACAAGGCGTTCGAGAAGGGGATCGACCGGCTGACGAAGGCGATCGACGAGTTCGACTCGCGCATCGGAGCGCAGATTGAGCGCCTTTCTCGCATCGTAGAGCAGGGCATTCGGAAGCACTCTCCGCCGAGCGGAACCCCGGCGACGCGCTACAAGTACATTCCCAACGACGACGAGGGTAAGAAATGAACGCCGAGAACATCACCGCCATCATTACCGCAGTCACCGCGCTCGTGGTCGCCATCGGGGGGCTCGTCAGCGTGCTGGCGAAGCTCCGCACCGTAGGGGCGAAGCAGGACGCGCAGATCGCCGCCAGCGCCGCGCGAGACGTGAAGATCGCCGCGGTGCACGAAGCGGTCGTGTCCGTGTCGAAGCCGAGCGAGGTGAGCGAATGACCCGTTTCCTTGGATCCTTCGCCGCTTGGGCAGCGCTCTGCCGACTCTTCCTCGCCTGCACCGTCACCCCAGCGCAGCACGCGGCGAACCTCGGAGAGACCGCGCAGGCCACCGCGGAGTATGAGCAATGCCGCATCGACGCGAAGGACGGCGGCACGTTCGCGTCGTTCTGCGGATGCGTGCGCTCGGTCGACGCCAAGCACCACATCGACGGGGGGCCGTGCGAATGAACGCCCTCGAAGCCATCGCTGTGGAGCTCATCAAGGACGCCGCACTCGCGGCGCTCTCCGCCGACCCGGCCGAAGCCGAGCGGCAGGCCATGATCAAGGCTGCTCGAGCCATCGTCATCGAGCAGGCGCGACGCGACCTCGGGGCTGACGAGCCGACGACGAGCGTGGAGGGTCGCCGGTGATTGCCACCGCTGCGCGCCCGTTCGCGCTCGGAGTCGACACGGTGCTGCGGCTCACCCCGTTCACCGCGTCTGCGCTGCGGCGCGAAGGGATGGCGTTCGTCATCCGCTACCTCGGCTCGCTGAGCGTCGAGGAGCTCGCCTGCATCATGAGCGCGGGCCTCGCCTGCATGCCTGTCACGTACGCGAAGGCCTACTCGGGCATGTCGGCGATCGCCGAACTGCGGAAGCTCGCCATCCCCGAGGGCGTCACGGTGTGGCTCGACCTTGAGGGCGAGACGGACCCGGCGCCGGTCATCGCCGCGAAGATCAACGCGTGGGCCGGGCAGGTACAAGCGGGCGGCTACGAGGCTGGGCTGTATGTCGGCGCCGGCTGCGTGCTCACGTCGGAGGAGCTCTATGGGCTCAAGGTCACGCGCTACTGGGATTCGTGCTCGCGGGAGATCGACCGCAACGGGCGGAGCGCTGCGCCGAAGTGTGACTACTGCATGGTTCAGATGCGGCCGTTCAATACGTCGATCGCCGGGGTCATCGTGGACGTGGATGTCGTACAGCGTGACGTGCTCGGCAGGCTGCCTACGTGGGTCACGGCGTAGGTCACCTCGCCCTCCCCGCTCTGCGCATCAGCGCGTCGACTAGCCTGCACTCGCCACCCTCGATCCACTCGCCCATCTCACTCACCTTCTTTCGGTTGTCCCGGTTTGGGACGGTACGAGCCGCGCTCGATTCGACTCGCAGCATCACGCAGCGCCACAACACCATGTGCTCGGGGGTTCCCGAGATAGCCGTTGCACGCGTCCCATTCGATCTGTGCCTCGATCTTCAGCCACGTCACAATCTCAGCAGTGACCTTCGCGCGCTCGTCGGTGCGGAGGGCCGTTTCGGCGCAGCTCTCGCAGAGCACTGGTCCGGTTCCCGGCGCGACATAGTAGACGATTGCGCCGCATCCACACTTCTCCGTAGCCATCTACTTCACCTCCGCAGCTTCGCGTTCGTATTGGTCTGCCATCGACTGCATGCGCGCCCGACTGCTCCAGTCCCACGCGTTCGTCTCCGCTTCGGCCCGCAGCTCCCCAGCCACGCGGAGCAGGACGGCGCGGCGGTTGCAGTTGCACGGCTTGCCAGTGAGAACGAGGTCCTCGGTCATGTCGTAGATATCGCAGTCCGCGCTGTGCTCGCTCATCGCGGCTCCTTCGGCTCAACTGTCAGCAACACATGCAGGCGCCACGCTTCCACGCAAAGGCGATGCGCCCACGAGAAGCCTCTGACGCTGCTCCGTGGCATCCGAAAGAAGTGTGCGCGCAGCGGGCCGAGGGCGAACTCGCGCGACCAGAACCACGTGCCGGTGCGGCTCATCGTGGATCCTTCGGCGTCGCGGCGAGGTAGGCGAAGATCGACGGAGCAACGTGGCCAGCGCAGTAGTGGTGCCCAGGCAACGATTCCTGCGCGCAGTCGAACGCCATACAGCCGCTCATCACGCGCCCCCGGGCTTGGCGGGGAGGGCGCGAGAACGTGCCGCGCGTTTCTGCTGAGCACTGCCGATGACGTCGGCGAGCTTCACGAAGTCGGGGAGGCTGTTGTAGTAGGCGCTCCCGTTGCGGTGGTAGCAACTCGGCTTGCGGACCTGTTGGAATGCGCCAGGACTCGCAGGCATGGTATGGGTACCAATCTGGTACCGCGTCATCATCTTCCCGTCCTTCGCCGACCAACAGCGCTTGCCGTCGATCGCATGACCGGGGATGTTGTAAAAGTCGTTGTGACAACCAGAGCAGGCTTCGCGAGAAATCATCTCACCCCCCCACCTTCGCCGCCGCGAGGGCGGCATTGGCTAGTTGCTCATCGTCGAAACGATTCCCGTTCCACTCGGGATGCGCCTGCGCGTGGAGTTCCAGGTAGAGCATCACCCGATCCAACGCGATGACGAGATCCCCGCACCGCTTCTCGGCAGCCAGAGCGCGGGCGGCGGCGGTGTCGGCTCGGGCGGTCGCGGCGGTGAGTTGCTTCGTGAGATCGCCTACGCGTACGTAACGGTTCTCGTAAAAACACGCATCGCTCACCAACGACGCATTGCAGCACATGCAAACCATCTCCTCGTTGTGAGGAAACGCCCGCTTGCATTTCTGGCAGGTGACATCCCCCAACCTGCGCGCCATCGAGAGGAGCGCGGGGGCGGCGTTGACGATGGCGAACAGGGCGCGCGCGGTTCGCGTCTCCTCTTCGTCCAGGTCATACATCGCGGCATCGGTGCACTCGGGCGGGTTGCAGTCGGGCAGCATCGCATCGAGAACGTCCAGCTCAGCGGGGGTCAGGGTTTTGGGGGTCATCGGGTCCACCTGACGACCTTACGAACGGTCAGCGAAAGCCTTTCGACGTCGCCCATCATCCACGCTTCGCTGAAGCGTTGATGCTCCGAACGCAAGTGTTCAACCACCAACTGCTCGTCCGGAAAGACGTGGATGGTTTGCCCGTCACCGTGAATGACCTGCCACTCAATTGTGGGCGTCGTTGGTTTTTTCTTCACGCCGCTACCTTCCTTCTCCGGGGCACGTTGGCCCCAATCACGCTGCCTCTGCGACATGTTGAACGATGTCCCGCGCTACGAGCGGAGGCACCGCGTTTCCAAGTCCCTTGACGACGACGCTCCGCGGCAGCGTCGCCGGCCACGAGTACGAGTCGTCGAAGCTCATCCCGCGCGCGTACTCGCGAAGCGTGAGCGGCCGGTACCTGTCGCCGTCGACCACGATCCATTGGTCCTTCGTCGTGATGGTGCGGATGGGTTCGTCGAGCGACACGCCGCGATGCCCGGTCGTATGCTGCACTAGGTAGCGCTGTCCGTGCCGCCGACCCGCGGCGATGCGCGGGCGAGCTCCGGGCGCAGCACTGGCGATCGGCCGCCACTCTCCCGCGCTCCACTCGATGCACGGACCGAACGCTGGACGACGCGCCAGGTAGAGCGGTGGTGCGATCTGCTTGCGACGATGCGCGAGGATGAACAGCCGCTCGCGAAGTTGCGGCACGCCGTGGTCGGCGGCCATCGCGACGTGCTCGGTCAGGCGGTACCCGATGCGCTCCAGAGCTGCGCGCCACTCCGGATAGAGTCGCCAGCGGCGCAGATCCAAAACGTTCTCGACGACGATCGCGCGCGGCTCGGTGACGTCGGCGCAGTCGACGACGGCCCACGCGGTCGCCCGCATCGCGTCATGAAAAAGCCGGCGCCGTGGCTGCGACGCTTGCGAATGCCCCTGGCACGCGGGGGCCGCGAGGAGCAGATCGAACCGCGGGAGCTTCGTCCAGTCCGCTTGCCGCAAGTCCTGGCAGACGTGCTCCACTTCGGGATGATTCGCCGCGTGAACATCGACCGCGGTCTGCCAATGGTTCGCGGCCCACACGACGCGGACGCCCGCAGACGTCGCGCCTGCGGTGAATCCGCCCCATCCGCTGAACAAGTCGATCGCCTTCACTGCGTTACCTTCCTGGGACAAGCCCTCACGGGGCCGGGTATCTCGGGACCGCACCCGGCGGTCACCGCAGCACTTCGCGCTCTTCGACTACGATTTCGTAGTGCCCGTCTGTTATCGAAAGCGCACCACGCCGCTGCCACCAGTACTCGCCCTCGCAGCGGTACCATTCGCCCGGCGCTTGGCCGAGGATGCCGCCGACCTTGCCCGTTGCGCTCGCGAGCGTTCGGTGAAGCGTCCACGAGCTTCCGCCGGGGAAGCGGTAGGTGACCGCGTAAACGACATCTGCAGGGGCGCTAACGTACATGTCGAGCATCATTGAGTGGCCTCCGTGCGAATCGCCAGTGTGCTACCGCAAGGGCAATTTCTGAGCACAAGCACGTAGCCGTCGCCGTCCGGCTGCGTACCGACCTCGGGCAGATCCTCCCACTGGTCGAGAGTGTACGACGCGCAACAGCACCGGCAGAGCTTCACCGGGCCACGGATGACGGTGGGGAGGGTTGTGATATCCATGTCGTCGGTCATGCCCGTACCGTAATCATACCGCTATCGCACCGCAAGCGCTTTTTCTAGGATTCGTCGAACCACCTCCCCCTCGCTTCGCGCTTTCTCTTTTTCCGCGTACTTTCGCAGACGGTCGCGAAGGGACGCGGTGAGGCGGATGTAGATCGGGTGGTCGAGCGGTTCCAGTTTTTTTCGTGTGAGGGCCATGGCCCCACACTAATCGTTGACAAGCGATAGCGCAAGCGCTAACGTCTTGGGTCATGAAGCGTCTCCTCATCGCGCTCCTCATCTCCCCGTTCGTCGCCATCGTCGTGGCGTGGTGCGTGCTCGGGCATGTGGCGGAGAAGAGGCAATGAGTGCTTACCGCACCGCGGCCGAGATGCCGAAGGCCGAAGCGCGCCTCAAGCGCATCCGCACGGAGAAGCGATCGAGACTGTCGATCAAGTACCGAAAGCCGGTGGCCGTGCTGTTTGCGGCGCTGGTCTTGTCCGAGATGCTGGGCGCTATCGGCGGACTGGATGGCGTGTTCCTCGTCGCGCTCGCGTGGGCTGGCTGCGGGTGCATCGCGCTCATCCTCTGGGGGGTCGTACTCTTCCTCACTGCCTGGGAGGAGCGATGACCCCCGCGCAACGCTCTCGCCGCATCGCCAGCATCGAGGCCGACCTCGCGACGCTCCGGCTCGACGTAAAGCATCCACGCGGCCGACTCGCGCTCTCCAAGGCATCCGCCGCCATGGCCGCGCTGAGGATGTCTCTCACCGAGCAGCTCGCCGACGACATGCTCGAAGAGGCGCGGGGGACGTACTTCCGCGCATCGCCATCGAAACAGGAGGAGTCGTGAAGAAGGTCAAGCAGCCTGAAGGCCCCGTCGTCGAGTGGCAGATCGAAACGTCGATGCGCCCGAAGGAGACGCACGTGTTTGCCTCGTTCGAAGGCGCGCGAGCCCATGCGGTGAAACTCGCTGTTCACTTCTCGTCGGTCATTGACCCGTTCGAGTCCGCCGAACTCCGTATCTGGGTTCGCCGCGTCGTGAGGCACAGGTGATCTACATCCTCGGCTTCTGTGCATTCTGCATGCTCTCGGCGATCCTCATCGGCCGCGCGTTGGATCGGGGGGAGTCGTGATCCGCATCTGCGAGCACTGCCGCGAGTCGTACACCTACGCGCACACGTGCCACGGTCCACTCGGCCTCGTGTGCGTCCACGGCCAACTCGCGCGCGTGTGCCTCACCTGCGAGCACGAGCGGGAGATCGCCGACCTGAAAGAGCAGGTGCGTCTCCTCACCGGACGACTGCGCGACGTGCAGCGAGCCATGCAGGGGTGGCCGTGAAAGTCCGCTACAACTGCGGCACCATCACGCGCTACCTCGGTCGGTCCACGACGGGCGCCTACGAGTGGGTCGAGGAGCGGCATGCGCTGACGTTCGCCGCCGTGCAGGCCATCGCGCTGGCGCGGATGTTCGGGGGCGTGGTGGTGAGGGGTTGACAGAAGCCAACGGTACCATTATGGTACCACTCACGACGCGCGCAGTTGTGCTCGCGACGTAACACGGAACACGGTTCGAAAAGGGTGAACACGATGTTGAGCAAAGAAAAGGTCCGCGAAGCTTTGTCTGAAATCGAGCAGACGACGGATGACGACGTTGCACTCGAGATGCAATCTGACCTGCAGTTTGCGGTGCTTCAGGCGATCGCCAAGGGCGAATGCGAAGACGCGAAGGCGTGCGCGGCGATGTCGCTGGGGTTGTCCGCATGATTCTCATTCACGAGCTGAAAACCACCTCCGAGGACATCGCGCCCGGCTCCACCTACTGGCGCCGGCTCACGCTCGACAGTCAGGTGAGCGGGTATCTCGCCGCGGCGCATGCGCTCGGCTATGATGCCGCGGGCGTTCAGTACGACGTCATTCGAAAGACCGGCCTTCGCGGCAAGCAGAACGAAACGGCGGAGTCCTACGAACAGCGGATCGTCCAGCAGATCGCCGAGGAGCCGGATCGCTACTTCGGGCGCGGCGTCATCGTTCGCACCGAAGCGGAGATCGCCGAGCACGCCGCCGACGTGTGGCAGGTCGCCGAGCTCATCCGCGCCGCGCGCTCGTCCAACCGTTGGCCGCGCTACGTCGGCGCGTGCATGACGTACAACACGCCGTGCGACTACTGGGCGGTGTGCGCCGAGGGTGGCGACATCGAGGGACCGCTCTACAAAACCTCACCGCCGATGACTGGCGCGCGGCTCCCGGTGCTGAGCGCGTCCGCGCTGAACACGTGGCGCCAGTGCCCGCGAAAATACTACTACTCGCAGGAGCTTCGCCGCCGCCGCGTGAGCGGTGAATCGAAACCACTGTGGTTCGGCAAGCTCATCCACAACGCGGTGCAAGTGTACAACGCAAGCGGTAGCGCGGATCAGGCGATGGCGATCGTCTCCGACTGCGCGGACGCGATGGATCGCGCTCACGGCCGGGCCCTGATGCGCGGCTACACGGCGCGGTGGGTGCCGCTCAAGATGCTCGCGACGGAGCAACAATTCAACATGCCGATGGTGAACCCGGACACGGGGGCGTCGTCGAGGACGTTCGAATGCGGCGGTTTCGTGGATGGGATCGTGGAGGTGGAGAATGGATAAATCGAAAATCAGCACGGGAAAGCGTGAGGTACCGTTGAAGGTTCTCGTGCTCGGTATGGAAGGCGTGGGGAAAACCACGTTCGCGTGCGGCGCTCCGGATCCGCTCGTCATCGACCTCGACAGCGGCAGCCACGAACAGAACGTGCGGCGCGTGACGAACGTCGAGACGTTCGAGGAACTGCTCGAATGGGTGGAGTCCGCATCCGATCTAAAGGAATGCAAAACACTCGTCATCGATTCGCTCTCGCGCGTCGAGGCGCTCATCACCGTCAAGGTGTGCGGCAAAACCGGAAGCCTCGCCGAGTACGGCGGAGGGTACGGCAAGGGCGACGATGCGGCGCTTCAGCACTGGCGCCACCTCATCGGCATGCTCGACCGCGCGAATCGCACGAAACACATCGTGCTCATCGGTCACGTGACGGTGAAGCGGTTCGATTCTCCCACCGGCGAATCGTACGACCGCTTTACGCTCTCGCTCCGGGAAAAAGCGTCGGCGCCCATCAAGCAATGGGTAAACTACACGCTTTTCGCGCGCGCGGAGATCGTCACGCGCACGCAGGAAAAGAGCCGCAAAACGCTCGCTGACGCGACCGGCGAGCGCTGGCTCTACACCGACAACCATCCGGCGTACGACGCGAAGCACCGCGGCTCGCTCCCGTCTCGGCTGCCGATGCAGTGGTCGGCGTTCGCGGAAGCTGTCGCGGCGGACAAGATCCCCGTGGACGCGCAGCTCGCGAAGATCCGCGCCATGTGCCCGCCCGACTTGAAGGAGCGCGTCGAGGCGAGCATCGCTCGCGGTACTCCGCTCATCGAAATTCTCACCCACCTGAACGCAACCATCGCGGAAATCAAAGAGGCAACGACATGACGATCGCAGCAGGCAAGTACAAGGCGAAGCGCAACATGGACCGCGAGATCCAGTTTGGCAAAACGAGTGGAGGACACGAGCAGATCGCCGTGGACCTGAAGCTCGCCGACGGCCACGACGTGACCACGTTCCTCATCTTCTCCGACGCGTCGCGACCCTACTCCGAGGACCGACTGAAGGCGCTTGGGTGGAAGGGGCAGGGCAACGATCTGGGCGCGCTCGACGCCGAGGTCGACGTGGAGATCTCCTACCAGGAATACCAGGGCGCTCAGAAGATGCGCGTGGAGATCCTCACCAACGGCGGGCGCGTGAAGCTCAAGGAAACCATGGACGAAGCGCAGAAGAAGAACTTCCTCTCGCGGCTGACGGGTACGCCGGCGACCGGTAAGGCGCCGTTCTGATGATGATCCGTCGGTGCAAATGCGGTGGAAGGCTCCGCCGCACCGGGCGACGGGTCACAAAAGAGGGCGGAGCCATCTACGGAATGCGCTGCAGTTCGTGCGGAGGGACGACGTGGGTACCTTCGCCTCAACTCCTTCGTGCTTCGAAGAATACCAAATGAACCTCCGGTCTTACCAATCGAAGGCCATCACGGCGCTTCGCGATCACGTGGTCGCGGGGCGCCGTGCTGTTCTGTTGGCGAGCCCAACCGGAAGCGGGAAGACTCTCACCGCCGCGGAGGTGATGCGCTCGGCGGTGGCGCTCGGTAGCCGCGTGCTGTTCGTGGTACACCTCCGCGAGCTCGTCGACCAAACCGTAGAAGCGCTCGCGTCGCTCGGGCACAACTGGATCGGCGTCATGCGCGGAGACGACGCGCGCGTCGATGAGTTCGCGCCCGTGCAGGTTGCAAGCATCCAAACGCTTGCGCGGCGCGCGAAGCCGCGTGCGGATCTCGTCATCCTCGACGAAGCACACCGGAGCATCGCTGACAGTTACGCGAAGCACGTCTGGGATGCGTATCCCGAGGCGACGATTCTCGGGCTCACCGCCACGCCGTGCCGCGGCGACGGGCGCGGGCTGGGCGAGCGGTATCAGGCGCTCGTGGTCGCGGCGACGTACGCGGAGCTGATCGCCGAGGGCCACATCTCGCGGCCCACGGTATTCGCCCCGTCGCGCGAGCCTGACCTGTCCGGCGTGCGCAAGGTCGCGGGCGACTACGTCGAGAGCGAGCTCGAACAGGCGATGGGTCAGCTCGTGGGCGACATCGTCGGAGAGTGGAAGGAGCGCTCGCTCGGGCTCAGGACGATCGTCTTCGCCTCCGGCATCAAGCACTCGAAGAGCATCGTGGATGAGTTCCGCGCGGCTGGCGTGACGGCAGAGCACCTCGACGGCGAGACGCCGGCCGCCGACCGGAAAGCGATCCTCGCTCGGCTCGCGAGTGGAGAGACGACCATCGTGAGCAACTGCGCCGTGCTCACCGAGGGATTCAACTGCCCCGCCGTGCGATGCGCGATTCTCGCGCGGCCAACACTTTCGCTCGTCCTTCACCGACAGACAGTGGGGCGCGTGCTTCGGCCGGGCGAGGTGCCTCCGGTCGTGCTCGACCACGCGGGCAATTGTAGCCGGCACGGGCTGCCGACCGACGATCTCGAATGGTCGCTCGAAGGCAACGCGAAGATCAAAACGAAAGTCGAGCACCGGATCTGCAAGGGTTGCTACGCGTACTTCCCCGCGCGAGATACGGTCTGCCCTCACTGTGGATGGGTCGCCCCTGTCGTTGAACGCAAGCTCCCCGAAGTGCTCGAGGGCAAGCTCGTCGAAGCCGACGCGAAGAAACTCCAGCGGGATTTCTATCTCGCTCAGGTGTCGCTCGCTCGAGCTCGCGGCTTCAAACCGGGGTTCGCGACGTTCAAGTACAAAGAGAAGTACGGCAACTGGGCGCCGTATGCGTGGCATCAGGAAACCATGAACGTGTTTCACGGCGATCCGGACTGGCAAGACGCGCTAACGAAACGCGAGCGGGAGCGCGCGTTTTGGAAAGAGCAGGACGCGAAGGCGAAGGCGATCGTGGAAGCGCGGGAGGCGGAAGCGGTGGCGGTGGAAGAAAAGGAATGGTTCGAATGACCGAATCCGCCCTCCAATCCCAACTCCTCCTCCGCGCGCCCATCGAGCTACCCGATCTCCGTCTCTTCCGGCGCAACGTCGGCGTCGCGCGCTCCATTCGCGACGGAGCCATCACGAGATTCGGCATCAAAGGGCAGCCCGACCTCTACGGCCTATGGCGCGGAGGCGGGTTCGTCGAGGTAGAGCTGAAATCGAAAAACGGCCGCCTCCGACCCGAGCAAGCCGCGTACGCCGCATGGTGCGCGTCGTGGGGCGTGAGGCATATCGTTTTGGTGGAGTCGTCGATTGAAGATTGGATCGCCGCGCTGAGAAACGCGCGACCGTGAAGCACGTTCACGAACGGACGTGGCCGTGGGACTTCGCCGACGGCGACGACATCGACGTGGATTCGAGCGCGGACGATTTCTCAGCGGAGTGGATGGATCTCCCGTTCGAGGTACGGAGAGCCGAGGAGCCGCGAGATTCCGCCCGACTCGGCAGGCGCTTCACCCGCTTTCGCGGCCTATCTTTTCTCGTAGCCTCAAAACGATTGACGCAACCAAAGTGACGCCATTACATTGACGGTCGCTGCGCGTTACGCAGCCGGCTGAAGTGCGCGCGCGAATGCACCCGTTTTATCCCGTTTTATAAAGCGGGACGGGTGGTAACGCTTTCGCGCGTGCCCTTCAGTCGCCTTTGGTCGCCACCTATCGGAGTCTCATGCTCACCACCGCTCTCGCTCTCGCCGCCGCTGGTCACCGTGTCGTGGTCGTCCACGGCCTCACCGCATCGGGGGCGTGCACGTGCGGGCGCATCGATTGCCCGGAGTCGACGCGAGGTAAGCACCCCGTCCTGAAGTCGTGGCAGCGGACGGCCAGCGACGAAGAGCAAGCCATCCGTGACCAATTCGCCTCACTCCGGTTCGAGCCCAACATCGGCGTCGTGCTCGGACAGCAGCCGACGGGCGCGTACGTCGTCGCCATCGACGTCGACGACCTCGCGCGGCTCACGGTCCTCGAAGACCTCCACGGGCCGCTTCCGGACTCGCGGCGGGGCAAATCCCCACGCGGCGTGCGGATGTTCTACACGTTCTCCGGCCCCACCGAGACGCTGAAAAACATTACCGGGCTCGGCGGCGCGTCGGGCGTCGATGTGAAATGCGCGGGCGGCCAAGTCGTCGTGGCCGGGCGCAACGCGCGCGGAGAGTACGTCCTCCCGGATCTCTCGGTGCCGATCGCCGAACTGCCATCCGCCTGGGCGCTCGCTATCCTCCCTGCCCCGGCGCCGCCACGCGAGCTCTCCGTTTACGACCCCAGCGACAAGCGAGCGCGCGGTCGCGCGGAGAAATGGTTGCGGGCAGCGACCATCGGCGAGGCCATCCACGTCTCTCGCGCCTCCGAGGGTACGCGGAATACGGTGCTCTACACGTCCGCGTGCCGGCTATTCCCCGCCGTCTACGGCGTGGGTGGGAGCATGTTCGAGGCTCGCTCCGAGCTCGGGAACGCCGCGCGCGCCGCGGGGCTCGACGACCCGGAGATCCAGCGCACGCTCGACAGCGCCGACCGGAAGGTCGTCGAGAGCGGTAGCGTCCGCGTGCCGCCCGATAGGCCGAAGCTTCGCGTCGTGGAGCCTGGCGAAGTCTACGATGAACCGCCGCCCGAGGTGGAGCTCGTGATGGACGACGGGAAGCCGGCGAAGATCGCCGAGAACGTCGCGCGGATGCTGGCGCTGTATCCGGGTGGGCCGCCGAGGTTGGACGAGTTCGCGGATCGGGTGGTGTGGCCTTCTGGCAAGGCGCTGAAGGACTCGGACGCCAGTCGGGTGCAGGGGTGGCTCATGCTTCAGCGAACGCGCGTGAAGGCGTCAGCGGATACGGTATGGGCAGGGTTGCTCCTCGCCGCCGAGGGCGCAGCATTTCATCCCGTTCGCGCGTGGCTGGATGGTCTGCGGTGGGACGGCCGGGCGAGGCTGGACTTTCTGTTTTCAGCGTATTTCGGCACCGAGGATAGCCCCTACACGCGCGCGACGGCTCGGTGCTTTCTCATCGCGATGATCGCGCGCGTCCGCGCGCCAGGTTGTCAGGTGGATACGATGCCGGTGCTTGAAGGGGAGCAGGGGGTACGCAAGAGCTCTGCCTTGCGCGCGCTCGCGGGGGATTGGTTCGTGGACTCGGTGATCGACCTCAGCTCGAAGGACGCCATGCAAAACCTGCAGGGGACTTGGCTGCAGGAGATCCCCGAGCTGGATAAGCTCAGCTCCTCGGCGAACATGGCGAAACTGAAGGCATTCGTCACGCAGCGCGAGGACAAGTACCGACCCAGCTACGGGCGCACCACCGTGGTCAGGCCGCGGCAGACGTGTTTCGCCGCGACAACCAACTCGGGGCAGTACCTGAGCGACGACACTGGCGGACGAAGGTTCCGGCCGGTGAAGTGCGGGGAGATCGACCTCGAGGCACTGAAGCGCGATCGGGACCAGCTATGGGCAGAAGCGAGCGACCGGCACGCGAAGGGTGAGCCATGGTGGTTCGACTCCGCCATGGAGCGGACGGCGGCCGAGCTCGTCGACGAACGGTACCAGCACGACTCGTGGGAGGAGCGGCTCGCTACCCTCCTGATGGGTCGCCAGGAGGTTACCTCACTGGATGCCCTTGCCCTACTCGGGGTCGAAGTGGGGAAGCAAACGCGAAGCGACGCGATGAGGGTAGGTACCGCACTACGTAGGATGAAGTGGGATAGGGTACGCCACATGGCGGCGGGCGTCCGGTCCTATCGGTACGAAAGGCGGGTCAAGTGAGGCCAGGTACGGCACCTGAATGGTCAATGGTTACCGTTGTGTACCTTACCTACCCTACCTACCCTACCTATTATCCTATAAGGTACAGGAACGAGCACTGGGGGAGGAGTGGGGTCTATAGTGGGAGCGAATGAGAGAGAGCGTGTGTTATCTCTGGATTCTGGGACTTCCAGGAAATGGTAGGGCAGTGGGGTAATGGGGCAAAGCCCCCGCTCCGCACGCACACGCGAGGCCCTAGTGTGAATTACAGCAACAGTGAGAGAAGGTGAGATATGACCCGAC
>OFQY01000114.1_pt1 | contig 37157 bp, 61 predicted proteins | sample 1542991 | NCBI WGS metagenome assembly OFQY01 (sample SAMN07774224, study PRJEB24372) | wastewater metagenome | isolation source: Exp Tend VB 10WW | collected 2016-02 | reverse complement strand
TCCCTGCCGCACCGCGCGCGATCGACCCACTTTCGACTTGGAGCCAAAGATGCCAGGACCGGGCGCGCTGCCGAAGTCCGAGCGTTCGCGGTCGCGCGACACCGCGGCACGAGACGCCGCAACCTCGAAGCTGACCGCCGACGGGGTGCTGCGCGGCCCCGACCTCCCCGAGTACGACTGGCATCCGCGCACCGTCGCGTGGTGGCAGACGTGGCGCACCTCCGCTCAGGCGCAGATGATGACCCCGACCGACTGGGACGCGCTCGCCGAGACCGCGATCCTGCACACCGAGCTGTGGAGGGGTGACACCAAGGCCGCCGCTGAGCTGCGACTGCGCGTCGCAAAGTTCGGCGCCACGATGGAGGACCGCCTGCGGCTGCGCATCTCCGTCGATGCCGACATCGAGGCCGCAGCCAAGCCCACTCCCGCCGTCAAGCCCGACCGGCGCCGACGCCTGCTCAAGGTCGTGGAGAATGGCGGCGCGTAAGCCGAAGATGCTGACCCTCGGGTTCGGCATCCTGTCGTGGATCGAGCACTACCTCGTCCACGGCCCCGGCGACGTCGAGGGCCAGGCCGTCGAACTGGACGACGAGTTCGCCGCCTTCATCCTCAAGTGCTACGAGGTCAACGCCGACGGCTCCCGCAAGGTGCGCCGGGCAACGATCTCCCGCCCCAAGGGCCGCGCCAAGTCCGAGCTCGCCGCCTTCATGGCGTGCGCCGAGGCTCTCGGCCCTGTCCGCTTCGACCACTTCGCCAAGCGCGGCGAGACCTCCCCGTGGGGCTACGCCTACGCGGTAGGCGAGCCGGTCGGCATCCCGGTCAAGCGCCCGATGGTGTCCTGCTTCGCCACCGAGCTCGGCCAGAGCGGCAACACCTACGACGCCATCTGCTACATGCTGCGCCCCGATACCGCATCGGACCACCTGCTCGACGACTACGGCTCCATCGACGTAGGCCTGACCCGCATCCTGCTGCCGCACGGCGGCAGCATCGAGCCCGAGACCGCGAAAGACTCCTCGAAGGACGGCGGCAAGGAGACCTTCGTCATCTTCGACGAGACCCACCTGTGGACGCTGCCGGCGCTCAAGCGGCTGCATCAGACCGTGATCCGCAACCTGCTCAAGCGCAAGGTCGCATCGGGCTGGGCGATGGAGACGACCACGATGTATGCGCCCGAGGAGGGCTCGGTCGCGGAGGGCACGCACGCCTACGCGCAGGCCGTGGCCGAGGGCCGCATCCGCGCGCAGGGCATGATCTTCGACCACCGCCAGGCCTCCCCGCAGTGGGACGCGACGGTGCGCCGCGACCGGCTCGCCGGCCTCATGGAGGTCTACGGACCCGCGGCCGCGTGGATGGACCTCGAGGCCATCGCCGACTCCTACGACGACCCGCAGACCTCGCCCGCGCAGTGGGAGCGGTACTGGTTCAACCGCCCGGTATCCCTCCAGGGGGCGTGGCTGGCGCAGGCCGCATGGGACGAGTGCCGCGTGGCCCGCCCGATCCCCGACGGCGCCGACGTCGTCCTCTCGCTCGACGGCTCCTTCTCCGGTGACTGCACCGCGCTCATGGCCGTCGAGATGGGCGAGTTCCCCCACCTCGTCGTCGCTGGCCTGTGGGAGCCGGACGGCAGTCCCGAGTGGCGCGTCAACTACGGCGACGTCGAGGAGCACATCCGCGCCCTGTGCCGCCAGTGGCGCGTCGTGGAGATCACTGCCGACCCGTACCGCTGGGCGCGCTCGCTGGAGGTGCTCGCGGCCGAGGGGCTGCCCGTTACGGAGTTCCCCCAGTCGGCAGCACGCATGACCCCGGCAACCCAACGCATGTCGGACATGGTGAACACCCGCAGCCTGACCCACGACGGCGACCCGCGACTGGCCCGTCACGTCTCCAACGCCGTCCTCAAGCAGGACTCCCGCGGCACGCGGCTGGCGAAGGAGACCAAGAACAGCACGCGCAAGATCGACCTCGCCGTCGCCGCTGTCATGGGCCTCGAGCGCGCCATGAACCAGGAGCCGGCCGACGTCGCTCCCGCCGTCAACTTCTACTAGGGAGCCCCATGCTGGCGAACGTTCTCCAGGTGGCCGGCCTCGCCGTGGTCTCCCTCGGCGCGGGGCTCGTCTTCATCCCGGCCGGGCTCATCGTCGCCGGTCTCGGACTCGTCCTGCTCGGCCTTGCCTTGGAGCGTGAATGATGCTCGGACGACTCCTCGGAAAGGGCTCGGAGCAGCGCGAGATCACCTGGCAGTCGCTGTGGCTGACAGACGGCGACACCCCCGGCAAGACGCGCTCGGGCACCGACGTCAGCCAGACCACCGCCATGCAGCTCGCCGCGGTCTACGACGCGGTGCGCATCATCGCCGACCCGATTTGCACCATGCCCATCGGCACCTTCCGGCGCGTCAACGGCGCCCGCGTGCCGTCCTACCCGCGGCCCGCATGGATCGACATGCCGGACCCGGACCCGTCTGTGCAGCGGTCGGACCACTACCAGGCGATCCTCGTGTCGCTGCTGCTCAACGGCAACTACTACGGCCGCATCCTGCGATCCGGTGGCGAGATCATCGCCATCCGCCCGCTGGACCCTACGCGAGTGGAACCGAAGGCCGACCCGACCACCGGCATGGTCTCCTTCGTCATCGACAACTCGACGCCGATCCCGGCCGAGGACATCATCCACATCACCGACCTGCGCAAGCCCGGCGCCCTCAAGGGCACCAGCCGCATCGACGAGCTGCGTGAGACCTTCGGCATCGGCAAGGCGCTCGACGAGTACGTCGCCCGATACTTCGGCTCCGGCACGCTGACCTCCGGCATCATCGAGGTCCCCGGCGAGATGACCGAGGAGCAGGCTAAGGGACTCAAGGACCAGTTCGAGAAGAACAGCAAGGGCCTGCGCAACGCGCACCGCCCCAACGTCCTGACCGGCGGTGCCAAGTACGCCCGCGTCGGCGACGACGCCGAGAAGGCGCAGCTCATGGCGGCGCGCGACTTCTTCGTCCTGGAGGTCTCGCGGGCCTTCAAGATCCCGCCGAGCAAGATGGGCGTGACCACGCCGGGCACCCGCGCCTACGCCTCGGTCGAGCAGGATCAGATCGACTTCATGACGACGACGCTCAAGTTCTACGTCGACAAGATCGAGGAGGCGTATTCGCGCCTCCTGCGTCCCCGCGACGTGTTCATGCGGCTCAACATGGAGTCGATGCTGCGCGGTGACATCGCGTCCCGCTTCACCGCCTACGGCCAGGGCACCACCGCCGGCTTCATGACGATCAACGACGTCCGCAAGCTGGAGGACTGGGCGCCGGTCGACGGTGGCGACGAGCCCCGCGTGCCGATGTCCAACACCAGCCTCTCGGCCGCGACGACCGCCGAGTTGCAGGCGCAGGTCGACATGGTGACCACCCTCGTGGCCGCCGGCTTCACCCCGCAGGCAGCCTGCTCCGCGGTCGGTCTGCCGTACATCGAGCACCCCGGCCCCGCGGAGCCCGCGCCGGCCGCCCCGACCCGCACCGTGCGCAGCGTGCAGCGCGACGACAACGGCAACATCGCCGCCATCATCGAGGAGTCCTGACATGGCCGCTGGCCTGAACACCGCTGGCAAGAACCTCATGCTCGACTCGGGCTTCGCCCCGGCCTACGCGAGCCTCCACAGCGCCGACCCGTCGACCGGTGGCAGCAACGAGCTCACGGGCGGCAGCCCCGCCTATGCCCGCAAGTCGATCACCTGGGGCGCGGCCTCATCCGGCACTCGCTCCAACACCGACGCGCAGGTCTTCGACGTGCCCGCGGGATCGACAGTGGCCTACGTCGGCTACTGGTCGGCGTCCTCGGGCGGCACCTTCTACGGCTCCCGCGCCGTCACCTCCGAGTCCTTCACCGGCCAGGGCACCTACACCATCGCCATCGGGGACATCGACGAGTCTGTGGCCTAGTCGTGGCGACTCGCACCAAGACGGTCGAGTACGTCTACCAGGTCGACATTGCCACGCTTGCGGCCAACACCAAGCGGACCAAGACCGGCAACACCATCTACCTGCCAGAGAGCAGCATCACTTTCAAGTCGGTCACCCTCATCGCCACCTGGGGCGATGATGCCACGGCAGCCACCTCGCCGACCAACTGGATTCTCGGCATCAAGCTCGGGGCCGTCGCCGAGTCGACGGCAACCGTGACCGACACCGTGGCCAACTCCGGCGAGGCGTGGACGTTCCGCGCTCGCCGCGACGTCACGGCGTACTTCACGACCAACTGGACCGGCGCGAGCATGGCATGGGAGGCATCGGCCCAGCAGGCCGCCTCCGCCACGCAGAACCACTCCTTCAAGCTCATCATCACCTACCAGTACGACGACACCTCGAGCACGCACGTCAAGACGATCCGCATCCCGGTGGAGTCGACGCGGGCGCTCATGACGACGTCGTACCAGACCCTCGGCGGCGCGACCGCCATCCCCGCGTTCAAGGGCTCCTACCTGCCCGAGGACTCGGTGACGATCCGCCAGATATGGGTCGAGCTGTGGGGCAACACCGCTGACATCACGACCGCGACGGACTGGATCAGCACCGCCCGCGTCGGTGGTGCCACCACCTATGACTGGTGGGACAACGAGTCCGCACTGCTCTCGGGACGCTGGGCCTACGGCATCATCGACATCACCGGCCGCACGCTGACCTCGGCCGAGGCCCTGGAGATCATCGTCACCGGCATCACCAACCGCCTGACGCAGATGGGCGGCATGATCTGCGTCTCGTATGAGTTCGACCCTGCCGCGACGACGACGGTCTACAACTCGATCCTCATCGGTGGCGTCGACACCGTCTCGCAGATGGGCGGCACCGCGTCCGGCGACGAGGACTACTGGGCGCGCACTGTCTACATCGACGAGCCCGCGACCATCACGATGCAGGAGTCGGGCGTCTGCCTGTTCTTCAACGACTCGGCTGCCGTGACGATCAATGTCGCCGTCGGCGCGCAGACAGACACGTCGTTCGCCTTCACGGCGGCAGGCACGCAGGCCGGGCAATACTCCGTTGTCCATCGCTTCGACGCGGCAGGCGCCAAGGGCACGGCGGGGATGACGCTGGCCCGCGGGGAGAACGACTACAACATCCAATTCCGCTCGACTACCGCGTCGGCCGGCTGGAACCTGTCCGGCTTCATGCTGCTCAACTACACCTCGGGCAAGGCATCTGCCGGGGTCGGAGTCCATGCGCAGTCGCGCTACTTCCACCTCGCGGACACTGCCGCCGACCAGACCACGCGGCAGGTCACCAACGTCACAGTTCCCACGATCCCGGAGACCTTCTACCACCTCATCGGGGCCGTCGTTGACATCGACGTGCAGGCCACGGCGCTGGCGGCCGGCGGGCTCGCGCTCAACATCGAGCGGACCAATGGCCTCGGCTGGGACCCCGTCTACGTTGGCATGTACCGCGCTGACAACGAGCTCCAGCTGATGACCCCGTTCGGCGCTGCTCGGACCAACTGGGCGCGCTGGCCCGGCGATCCCGACACTGGGCGCGCAGACATCGAGACCTCGCGCGACTGGCGACTCGACTCCGTCCCGAACATGTGGGCGTCGTGGGGACTGTGGGCCACATGGCACGCGCACACCTGGACGATCTCCGGCACGGTCTCCGACTACGCCGATGCCGATGGAGCTGGGCTGACCGTCAAGGTGTTCCGGGCATCCAACGACGAGCACGTCCTGACCCTCACGACGACGTCCGGCGGCGACTTCACCTCGTCATGGTTCGACGACGTGGAGGAGCTCTACTGCGTCGTCTATGAGGACAGCACGCACACCGGACGTTCTGCCAACGCTACGGCGTCCTAGGGGGTCGGCATGGCCTTCGACCTCTCGCTGCGCGACAACGGCGGCGGCTTCGACGTCCTGCTCGTCAAGCACATCCCGGCCACCGAGACCCGCGACATCACCGAGCGCATCGTCGGTGTCCTCGGCATCCCGGCACCAGTGTCAGAGGACAAGACCGGAACCGTCACTGGCTCGACCACGTCCTCGGGCACCATCGTCGGCGCCAAGGGCGGCGCGGGCACGGTCACCGGCTCGACCACCTCGAGCGGCACGGCGCCCGGCAAGAAGGCCACCACTGGCACGGTCACCGGCTCGACCACCTCGTCCGGCACCGTCGTCGGCAAGGAGGGCGAGCCCGGCCTCGTCACCGGCACCACCACCTCCTCGGGCACCATCGTGGGCACGAAGGCCACGACCGGCGCCGTGGCAGGAAGCACCACCTCCACCGGCATCATCGTCGGCACGAAGTACGACCCCGATGCGCCTGTCGAGGAGGAGACGCACCGGGGCGGCCGCGGGTACTACTACTACACCGCGCCCGAGCAGCCGGAGCCCGCGCCCGAGCGCAAGTCGGGCCGCGTCGTCGGCCGCACGATCTCCTTCGGCACCGTCATCGGCCGCGCATCCCGCAGCGGCCGCTCCCTGCCGCAGGCTGCCACCGCTCGCGGCGAGGTCCGCGGCACCCGCTCCACGTCCGGCCGCGTCCGGTCGCGCACCTACCTCGAGACCCGCATCACCGCTACCCGCCGCGAATTGCGGCTGACCACCCATGACGATCCCGACGCCGAGATTCGGCGCGCACGGGACGACGCAGACCTTCTGCTGATCCTCTAGGAGCCATGCCATGACGATGGAGATCCGCGAGCTGACCGCCGACCTCGCAGAGCTGCGGTCTGCCGAGTCCGATGGCATGACCCTCAACGGCTACGCCGCACGGTTCAACTCCCGCAGCGAGGACATGGGCTTCCGCGAGACCATCGAGCCGGGCGCCTTCGGCAAGAGCCTGAAGTCCCGCAACGACGTGAAGGCGCTGCTCAACCACAACTCCGACATCGTCCTCGGGTCGACCCGCGCCGGCACCCTCGTGCTCGCCGAGGACGACCGCGGCCTGGCCGACACCATCGCCTTGCCGGACACCACCGCGGGCCGCGACACGTCCGTCAGCGTGGCTCGTGGGGACATCTCGGGACAGTCCTTCGGCTTCTCCGTCGTCCGCGACGAGTGGAACAGCGCGTACACCGAGCGCCGCCTGCTGGAGGTGCGCCTCCACGAGGTCTCAGTGGTGGCATTTCCCGCGTACCGCGCCACGAGTGTCAACGTGCGAGCCCTCGCGCGACTGGCGAAGCGCACCGAGCAGGACGCCGAGACGCTGGCCGACGCCTTCGAGGCGTTGCAGGCCGGCGGCGAGATCTCGCCAGACCAGGCCGCGGTGCTGCTCGAGGCCGTTGACCGCTCCACGTCGAAGCCCGAGCCAGTCGAGCCCGCTGCGCCGGAGTCCGCTCCACTGTCGCTGCTGAGCAAGAAGCTCGACCTCATCAAGATGCAACTGGCGCTGTAGCGCCCCACCTTCTCCCCGGCTGCGGAGCCGCGCCGGGGCTTGCGTCTGCGGAGCCGCGGCGCGCTGTCCCTCTCCTGCGCACCCACCCCTCCTGAAAGGCACACCCATGTCCTACCTCCAGACGCTCGTCGAGCGTCAGAACCAGGACTTGCACGCGGCTCGGTCCTACATCGAGCGTGCGCAGTCCGAGAACCGCGAGCTCTCCGTCGAGGAGCGCACCGCATGGGACGCGCTCAACGTCCAGATGGACGAGCGCCAGGCCCACATCGACGACGTCAAGGCCGACGAGATGCGCTCGGCCCGCGTCGCCTCCAGCATGGCCGAGGCGGCCGAGCTGCGCGTCCCCGAGGGCGCGAAGCGTGACGAGAACGTCGAGAGCATCGGCAGCATCCTCCGGTCCCTGGTGACCGGCGAGCGCCGCAGCTTCGAGTTCCCCATCGCGCCGGATGCGTTCGAGCAGCGCGCTGGCGTCAGCACGACCACCACTGCTGGCGGGTACACCATCCCCGAGGGCTTCGGTGGCCGCATCATCGAGAAGATGCTGACGGTCGGCCCGATGCTCAACTCCAGCGTCGTCAACCTCGTGACCACGACGAGCAAGAACGACATCCCGTTCCCGATCGAGAACGCTCGGGCCACGGGTACGGCAACCGCTGAGGGCGCGACCTACGCCGAGTCCTCGCCCACCTTCACGCAGAAGACGCTCCACGCCTTCAAGTACGGCACCATCGTGCTGGGGACCGACGAGCTGTTCGACTCCGAGGAGGTCGGCCTCCAGTCGTACCTCGCCCGCAACATGGGCGTCGCGCTGGGCACGGCGGTCAACAACGCGCTCACGCTCGGGACCGGCACTGTGGTTCCCGAGGGTATCGCGGCCAACGCGGGCTCCGGCGTGACGGGTGGCACGGGCGTCTCCGGCGTCCCGACCTACGCCAACCTCATCGACCTCGTCCACTCGGTCGACTCCCTCTACGCCTCGCAGCCGTCCACGGGCTTCATGCTCCGTCGGTCCACGCTGGGCGCAGTCCGCAAGATCGTCGACGGCAACGGGGCGTACATCTTCACCCCCGCGGCCACGCAGATGGCGGCCAACACGATCCTCGGCTACCCGGTATTCGAGAACCCCGACGTCGCTGCCACGGCCACCGCGGCCAAGTCGGTGCTGTTCGGCGACTTCTCGTACTACATCGTGCGTCAGGCCGGCGGCATCGAGCTGTCGCGCGACGACTCGCGGTACTGGGACTCGGACAAGGTCGGCCTGAAGATCCGCACCTGGATCGACGGCTTCCTGGGCCAGTCCGAGGCAGTCAAATACTTCGCTGGCGGCACTTCCTGACCCCAGCGTCGTAGACGTACCGGGGGGCGGAGCGCAGGACCGCCCCCCGGTACTCACCTCCTGCACATCCTGCGATCCACCCTGCGATGGAGACCACCGTGAACAGAGCAGAACGCCGCCGCGCCGTGCGTGAGGGCAAGACCACCGACCCCCTGGCCGTCACCTGGTACAGCAACGCCGTATGGGCCGGCACCGGCTACGGGACGCAGACCAATCAGGTCGCGCACCGGCTCCAGGACGCGGGGCATCACGTCGCCATCGCGTGCAACTGGGGACTCCAGGCGACGCGGATGACCTACGACGGCATCCCGCACTACCCGATGGGCGTCGACACCTGGAGCAACGACACGGTCGAGCCGGTGTTCCGCGACTGGTCCTACCAGCACCCCGACGCCAAGCCGCTGGTCGTCGCACTGTTCGACGCCTGGCCGCTCAAGGGTCCCGCGTGGGACCGGATGCCCGTCGCCATCTGGACGATGATCGACCACCTGCCCGCGCCCCCCGCGGTGCTCGCCTTCCTCAACAAGGCGAACGTGACCCCGCTCGCGGCGTCGCAGTTCGCGCAGGCGCAGATCGAGCGCGCCGGCATCGAGTCCATCTATGTCCCGATGGCGATCGACACCAACCTCTACAAGCCGACCCCGACGTGGCACAACGGCACGACGGAGGTCACGGGTCACGAGATGATGGGCTACGGCGACGAGGCCGAGGACGTCTTCATCGTCTCCTGCGTCAACGCGAACAAGTCCGGCTCGGGCGTGCATCGCAAGGCGTGGGGCGAGAACCTGCTGGCCTTCTCCGTCTTCGCCAAGCGTCACGACGACGTCCGGCTCTACATCCACACCGAGCGGAACGGCGCCTACGGCGGCGTCAACTTCGTGCCGCTCATCGAGTCGCTCGGCATCTCCGAGCATCAGTACCGCTTCGTGAACCAGTGGGCCATGCACAACGGCATCCCCAACGAGGCCATGGCCGCCATCTACTCGGCCACCGACGTCCTGCTCGCGCCCACCCTCGGCGAGGGCTTCGGGCTCACGGTGCTCGAGGCCGGAGCCTGCGAGACCCCGGTCATCGTGTCCGACTTCACCTGTCAGCCGGAGCTCGTCAGCGAGGACTCCTACCTCGTCGACGGCCAGGTCTGGTGGGACTCGCACCAGGGCGCGTGGTGGCAGGTGCCGAACGTCGGCAAGATCGTGGACGCGCTCGAGGCCGCGTACCGCCGTGGCCGGTTCCGCAGCGTCAAGCAGCGCGAGCACGCGCTCGCCTACGACGCCGACCTCATCTTCGAGACACACTGGACCCCGGCCCTGCAAGCCCTCACGGCCGAGCACGAGGCTGCCGTCGAGCCGCTCGAGCAGACGTGGACACGCAACGGGCCCGGCGAGCCGCGCCTGACCATCTACATCCCGACCTACCAGCGACCCGACCTCGGCGTGCTGCTGGAGTCCCTCGAGCCGCAGCTAACCGCTGACGTCGAGGTCATCATCTCCGACAACGACCCCGCGGGCATGGCGCACGACATCACCCGCAAGTGGCTCGCCCACGTCCCCTGTCACGTCCACTACTCGCGCCGGCACCAGAACATCGGCGGCGACCCGAACATCCTGCGCGGCTACACGCAGGGCAAGGCCGACTGGGTATGGGTCATCGGCGACGATGATGTCGTCCTGCCCGGCGCAGTCGCCAACGTGCTTCAGGCCATCGACTCCGACGACCTCGACCGGCTCATCCTGCTGTCCCACTCGGCGCCGACGAAGGCCGCCGGGATGCTCGGCACGATGGCCGACCTCGCAGCCGTCGACCCCGGCCTGCCCATCGCGGCCACGCTCATCTCGGCCAACGTGGTGCGCCGCTCCGCGCTCGACCTGACCCTCGCGCACGAGCACTCGGACACCATGTACGGCCACTCGTGGGCGAACACGACGTGCCGCCGCGTCAAGGTACTCGCCTCCCCGGCCATCCGCGTTGGCACCGGGCACACCGACGAGTTCGCGGAGGGCTCCGAGTTCTCCGGCGACATCGGCCGCATCTGGTCCGACCTGCTGCACGGCTACGGCATCGAGCCGACCGAGGAGTCCTTCTCCTGGAACTTCGTCAGCATCCAGGCCCCAGCGGGCATCGGATGACGACGGTCGCGGTCACGGGCGCCAGCGGGCACCTCGGCCGCATCCTCGTGCCGTACCTGTGGGAGCGAGGTCACGTCGTGGCGCAGGTCGGCCGCGAGATGCCCTCGCCCGACGCCGAGGTGGTCATCCACCTGGCCGCGCCGGACTGGCGGGACCTCGAGGGCATCCGCGACTTCGCCGCGTACAACGAGCACCTCGCCCGGTTCTCGGAGGTCAACAGCACCCGCGTCATCTCGGCCGGCTCGTGGTGGCAGTACGCCGACGGCGACGCCCCTGCGCTGCCCTACTCGCGGATGAAGTCCGACCAGATGTGCATGTTCGACTGCACGGTGGTGCTGTTCTCCGTCTACGGCGACCGTCCCCGCGACGGTCATGGATTCATCCCCGCCCTGCTCGCGGCGGCAGCGCGAGGCGCTGAGGGCCTGCCTGCGGCCTCGCACGAGCCACGGGACTGGATCTACGCGACTGATGCGTGCGGGGCGCTACGGGCCGCCCTGTCGGCTCCTGACGGCATCTACGAGGCAGCCACCGGCCAGCACTACTCCCCGGCTGAGCTCGCCCGCTCGGTACTCGGCGTCGACCTGCCGGACCACCCGGCCGACCCGTCCTGCGCGCCACGCCACCGGCACACCCCCGTTCCCGGCTGGGCGCCCCGCACCGACGTCCTCGACTTCCTACGCCGCCGCACCGCCGCAGCCTGACCCTAGGAGACCCGATGGCATACGCGACCCTCCCGCAGGTCAAGTCGGCAATGTCCCTCGGGACCGCCGACACGACCGACGACGTGCAGCTCACCGCTGCGCTCGGCGCGGCCGAGGGCCTCATCGACGGCTACTGCGGGCGCACCTTCGCGGTCGCCGGCACGGCCGCCACGACGCGGGTCTACACCCCGCCGATGGGCAGCGATGACGACCTGCTGTGGATCGACGACGCGACCACGGTCACCCTCGTCGAGACCGACACCAGCAACGACGGCACCTATGCGACCGACTGGGCGGCGACCGACTGGCAGGCCGAGCCGCTCAACGGCGTCGTCGGCGGCCTCGCGGTCCCCTTCACCTCGGTGCGCTCGGTCGGCTCCTACGCCTGGCCGCGCACCAGGCGCGCAGCCGTGCGCGTCACCGCGACATGGGGCTGGTCGGCCGTGCCCGACGTCGTCGAGCAGGCCACCATCCAGCAGACGATCAGGCTGTTCAAGCGGCTCGACTCCGCGCTCGGCTTCGCAGGCGGTCCCGAGACCGGGCTCATCCGCGTCGGCCGCTCCATCGACGGCGACGTCGCGCAACTGCTCGCGCCCTACCGCCGCGTCACGGGCGTGACCAGCGCATGAGCATCGCCACGATCCGGTCGGGCCTCGACACCCGGCTGGCAACCATCTCGGGGCTGCGTCACGAGGCGTACTACCCCGACGACATCCACCCACCGATGGCAATCGTCGACGGCTACCGGATCGACTACGACAACTCGTTCGGGGCAGGCAGCGGGGGCACGGGCACAGACACCGTGACCTTCGACCTGCTCATCGTGGTGCGCCGCACGTCCGAGCGCACCGCGCAGCGCGACCTCGACACCCTCGTGCCGCTGGTCCGCACGGCGATCAACGCCGACAAGAGTCTCGGAGGCGCAGCCCACGGCCTCCGCGTCACCACCATGAGCGGCTACGCGCCCCTCGTGTCCGGTGAGACCACCTACCTGGCCGCAACCCTCGCAGTCCAGGTCATCGCCGCCATCTAAGGAGCCACCGTGGCTAAGTTCGTCATCACAGACCAGTTCACCGTCACCATCGGCGGCACCTCCCTGGCCGACCACATCGCGGCCATCAGCATCGACGCCGAGGCCAACGCCGTCCCGTCGACCGCCTACGGCCAGTCCTGGGACACCAACGAGGGCGGCATGAAGTCCGGCTCCGTCACGGTGTCCTTCCACCAGGACTACGCCGCGAGCAAGGTGGCCGCGACCCTCGGCCCGCTGCTCGGCGGCACCGCTGCCGTCGTCGTGTCCGGCACGGCCGGCGGCACCACCGTCGCAGGCACCGCGACCGCCCGCGTCAACCAGCTCAAGCTGTTCGGCGGCGCTGTCGGCGACCTCGCCACACTGGACGTCACCTGGCCCACCACGGGCGCGATCACGGGCTTCGGGCTGTAGCACATGAAGATCAACCTGCGCGTGGTCTACAACGACGGGGCGACCGTGGAGGCGACTGCCACCACGGCCGACCTCGTGGCCTTCGAGGGGTACTTCTCCCGCTCCGTCGCCCGGCTCGAGGACGAGTTCCGACTGACAGACGTGTGCTGGCTGGCATGGAAGTCCCTCACCCGGCAGGGCAAGACGACGGCCGACTTCGCCGCGTGGCTCGAGAGTGTCGACACGGTCGACTTCGGAAGCACTGAGGCGGCCCCCGTCCCTTTGGAGCCTGGAGCGTCCACCTCGACCTAGTCGAGCTGGCGCACAAGTGGGGCTGCCTGCCGTGGGAGTTGATCCCCGGCGGCGAACCGACCGACAGGTGGCTCTACACCATGCAGGTCTACATGAGGGGCAAGTAGTGGACCTCCGAATAGAAGGCGCTGGCGAGCTCGTCAATCGGCTATCCCGGTTCGACAAGGACGTCTACACGATCCTCCTGCGGGAGGTGCGCGAGGCGGTCGATGAGGTGGCAGACGAGGCCAAGCGCGAAGTGCCAGATCCCCCGCTGCGCAACTGGGGCAAGTGGACGAAGGGCGGCCGCGACCTGTCCTTCGACGCCAGCACCGTGCGCTCGTCGATCAAGCGCGGGGCACGCAAATCGACCATTCGCAAGGGCGGCACCACGGGCGTCGTCGGCTGGGTCGGTATCCGCTCGGCCGGCGGCGCCATCTTCACCCTCGCAGGTGGCGCCAAGCGGCGCGCATCAACGAACAGCCGCTTCGTGCAGAACATCCGCACCAAGTGGGCCGAGCGATACCCGCGCATCCTCGGCCCGGCCTGGCACGCCAAGGGGGGCATCGCGGGCGACCGCATCGACGCTGCCCTCGAGCGTGCCAAGCGCGCGACCGGACTCTGACAGGAGGCACAGTGGCTCAGCGTCCGATCAACGTCGTCATCAAGGGTCAATACACCGACGCCGACGTCAAGCGCGCCATCCGAGACCTCAACACCTTGCAGAAGCAGGGGCCGAAGACGGCGCAGTCGATCTCTGGAGTCAGCCGGTCCTTCAAGATGATGGGCGCCGGGCTGGTCGCGGGCTTCGGCATCGCAGGTATCGCTCGCGGATTCAAGTCGGCCATCGACGCCGGCTCGGCGTTGCAGGAGTCGCAGTCCAAGGTCAACGTCGTCTTCGGCGACAGCGCGAACATCATCAACCAGTGGGCGAGGACCGCGTCCACGTCGATGGTGATGTCGGAGCAGGCTGCACTCGAAGCGGCCGGCACCTACGGCAACCTATTCCAGGCGTTCGGCGTCGGCCAGCAGCAGGCCACGCAGATGAGCAAGACCCTCGTCCAGCTGGCCGCAGACCTTGCCTCGTTCAACAACACGAGCACCGAAGACGCGATCATCGCGCTGCGCTCGGGCCTGTCCGGCGAGACGGAGCCGCTCAAGCGGTACGGCGTGGCTCTCACCGACGCTCGGCTCAAGGCCGAGGCGATGGCGATGGGCATCTACGACGGCAAGGGCGCCCTCGACGCGCACCAGAAGTCACTCGCCGCGTACAAGGTCATCCTCAAGGACACCACCCTCGCGCAGGGCGACGTCGCGCGCACCTCCGACAACTACGCCAACCAGATGCGCTCACTGTCCTCGGCGGTGGAGAACGCCAGCGCCGAGATCGGCATCGAGCTCGTCCACTCCATCTCGGATGCCATCGAGTCCATTGGCGGCGCGCAAGGGCTCACGCGCACCATCGAGGCGGGTGGCGACACCCTTGCGGACTTCGCGGCCGGCATCTCCAACGCCACCTCGAGCATGTTGGAGATGGCTTCCTCATCGGAGATCGCCTCCATCAACGTCGGTGACTTCCTGAGCAACATCTACCGGAACACCCCCGGCATCGGCCTGCTCGTCACCACGACGCAGGGCCTCATTGGTGTCGGCGATGCCGAGCGTGACCTCAACGACGAGGTCGACAAGGCCATCCTGCTGCGGCAGGCGTACTCCGGCGCGCTCAACGACACTCGCGTGCAGGAGGAGCGGCAGAAGGTGTCCGCGCAGGGGGCGGCCGATGCGGTCAACGCCCTCAACAAGGCGATGCAGACGTACAACTCGGCGAACCGCTCGACTATTCAGTCGCGCATCGACCTGCGCACGCTGCGCCGCGAGGGCATCCAGCCGTCGGGTGGCAAGAAGGGCAAGATCACCACTGCCGATGATGCCCGCTCCTTTGGACTCCAGTACGCCTCCGAGGTGGAGAACATCGCGCAGAGCCTCGTCGCGCAGGGCCGCTACCGCAAGGCGTCGAGCGTCCTGAGCCAGGGCCGTGAATACATCGCCAGCCAGGTCGGCGGCTACCTGCCCGGCAACGGCATGGGCTTCGCCAATCGTGTCCTCGGCACGCCGCCCGAGCTCCGTGGCGCTGCATCGCAGCAGGCATCTGCGGCCGGTGCCCGCGAGTGGCAGAAGAACGCCGCCCCGATCTATCAGACGGTCACCATCACCGTGGAGTCCCCGGCGCAGGCCAGCGCGACCGCCATGAACTTGGCACGGCTGGCGAAGAACGAGCGCGGCCTCGGCCTCGGGGACGTCAACTGGCAGCAGGTTGCAGGAAGGGCGGCGGGTCGGTGATCTCCCTCTCGGTCTCGCGCACGTCCCTCGGCCTGCTCCCGCTGACCCTCGCCGACACCGGCACCACGGGCAACGTCATCGTCCGATGGGAGCCCAACCTGCCCGAGCGCGAGGTGGCGTGGGCGCGGTCCCGCTGGCTGCGCGGAGGCTCCGTCGTGTCATCCCGCGACGACATCGTCGGCGCCGAGCTGACCTTCCAGATATGGGGCGCATCCTCTGGCGCCATCTGGACGACGGCGGGACTGTGGGACGCGGCGCTCGCCCAGTTCTCCTACACCATCACCGAGACCCGCAGCGGCACGCTGAGCCCCATCGTCTACGGCTGCGCCCCCACATCCCTGCGCGTCGCCAATGACTCGGTGACGATCCGCGCAGGCTACGTCGTGGCGTCCTGCGTGATCCCGAGGCAGCCGTGACGGATATCCGTTACCGCTCCTACGGCTACCCGGCCCCGGAGTACGACGCGGGCCTAGGCCGGTGGAACATGCTGCCACCGGACTCCCTCGTCGAAGGCGACTTCGGGTCGTTCCGCATCGAGGTCGGCGCCCAGTGGGACACCTACGGCACCGCATACGAGGGCAACGGCTCGGCTGCGGTGAAGACCGCCGACGGCTCCGACGTGACTGACCTGTCCGACGCGCCGTCGCTGCTGGAGTCGCTGTCCTTCGGCGAGCCCTACGGCGAGACGACGGGGTCGCTGACGCTGGCATGGATGACTCCGTTCAGCGAGGCGGACGTCTCCTTCGGCAACATCAACGTCGACATCTGGCGGGTGCTGCCCGCGGACGAGGCGGTCGCCGCCGGCACCGCCGAGGTGCCCTACTGGCACGGCTTCGTGGCATCGCAGGAGATGAGTGACGGCTACGGCATCGACGTGACCTTGACCCTTCACCTGCTCGGCGCCATGTATGGCGAGGCATCCCTACGGGCGCACATGCCCCTGATGCTCGACACGTCGTCCGACGCGGGCACCTGGGCGGGGCGTGCCCTGTCGCCCGAGCTCTACTCGCGGCCGCTGACGCCCTTCTGCCGATTCTCCTACGACTCGGACACCACCGATATCGACGTGCGCTACCGGGGCTCCCGCGGCCAGTCGACCATCGACTACCTCGACGAGCTGCTGACGCTCGCGCAGGACGGCACCTTCGGTCAGGCCACCATCTCGCGCGCCTACCAGACCCTCGGCGGGCGCACCTACCCCCGTGCCCGCCACTACTACCTGCGGGCGAAGTCCGAGGAGCTAGCTGCCGCGGTCCAGCAGAACTACATCGCGGTAGGCGGCTACGGAATCAACCTGTCGGTATCCAAGGACACCACCGAGACCCCCAACGCCATCTACGGCGAGGGCGTTGCCCCCAATGGTGGCCGGTGGCGCAACGCCCGCTACCCGCTGCTCACGACCTCGGCGCCGGCCTACCCGACCAGGGGCGGCACCGCCTCGACGTACCCGATCACGGTCGGCGACACCGACGCGGACTTCGACGTCGATGCGATCACTCAGGCCAGCAGCCAGTTGCGCGTCTCGGGCTGGCCCGACGTCACGGTCACATCCACCTTCGACTCCGACATGGCCGACGCCATTACGGCGCTCAAGGAGGACATCGGCTGGGCCAACACCACCGGCAACATCGGGGGCACGGCCGAATGGGCGATGCTGTGGGGCGAGGGCGGGACCGGCTTCACGGACCTGTCCTCCGGCTTCTTCCAGCCGCTGGCAGTGGACTCCGCGGTGCGCCGCTACGACTACGCCTCCGACGGCGACGTGACCGGCGAGAATCCCGACTTCGACCCGAGCGTCCTGCGCGTCGACCGCGTCATTTCCTACGGCGACGGCATCACCAAGAAGCGCGCCCGCATCAACGCCAGGCGGCTGGTCAACTCCACGGCCCCGGCCATCATCGGCACGATCAAGCTGACGTCCGACCCGACCGACGAGAACGGAGACGGCCGCTCCCGGCTCGAGATCCGTGAGGGCGGATGGATTCGCGTCAACAACCTCGGCATCTTCGGCAACGAGTACGAGGATTTCTACATCGCGGGCATCACACACCAGCCCGAGGTCGCGGACTTCCCGACGACGCTGACGGTGAGCACCGTCGCCTTCGACCTGCTCGACCTGTCGACCCGCATCCAGCGCAACAAGGACGCGAAGTCCGACCCGGCCAAGTCCTTCTACTCGCAGCGGGTCCAGTCCGTGCGGCCCTTCAAGTCCGCGGTCGGCTGGGATGCAGAGTCCGGCGCCGGCACGATCCCGCCCTTCGCCGCCGCAGGGTCTGCGTGGACGGTCAAGCAGATCGTCGGCGCGCAGTACGGCAGCATCGAGTCGCTGCGCATCGAGGCATCCTCGGCCGTCGGCTACTGCTTCGCGGTCTTCGGCGGCTCCGTCTCCGGCACCGCACTCGACGCACTCGTCCCCACCCCGCTGGCCGCGCTGGGGACCGCTGACGGCTCGTATCCGTCATGGTGGTCCCACCCCGACAACGAGGCCGACCTGACCTCGTGGGGCTTCATCGAGGCGTGGGGCTCCTCGGACGAGATCGCCGGCTACTACCCAGGCGCATCGTCCATCGGCACCGCTGTCGCGGGAGGCTCTGCCACGGGCGCACTGGAGGACGCGGGCTCCTGGCGCTTCGCCTCACTCGAGCCGCCCTACCTGTGGGTCGCGGTGTGGCCTGCCACGGGCGGCACCCCGACCTTCTCCGGCACCATGCGCATAGCCGCGGACGAGTAGCCGTGCCGTCCTACCAGGCCGACCGCTTCGTCTCCATCTCCTACGGTTCCAACTGGACCCTCGAGTGCGGCTTCACCAGCCTGCCCAACACCTCGGGCTACCGCTTCCGCCACTGGGTCGCTGAGATCACCGACACCTCCGGCGCAGGCGGCGCGGTGACGCTCACCGTCGAGGGCGACGAGGTCATCTCCGTCGCGGACCCCATCCTCATCGGGACCTACGGCGGCACTGCGACCGTGACCACCCCCCTGACCACGGGGGACGTCGACGTGACCGCCGTCCTGACCGTGGTGGGAGCCGGTGAGGGCTCCTACATCTACATGGGCGACGGCGACATCGAGACCCCACCCTTCACCCTCTGGTACGTCTGCGACAACGGCACCAACCGCCTGCGCCAGCGGCAGTCCCGCGTCCGCACCCCGTCCCGCATCCGGCCGCCCGACCTGCGGCAGCGACAGAACAGCGAATAGGGAGACCCGATGGCCCTGCGTTACTACTCCTCCGTTGCCGTCGCCACCGACATCCCCGGCGGCTGCACGTCGGGCGCCACCAGCATCGACATCGGCGCGGCCACCGGGCTGCCGTCCAACTACCCCTACACCTTCATCCTCGACCCAGAGACGGTCGACGAGGAGGTCGTCGAGGTCACCAACCGCTCCGGCACCACGCTCACGGTCACCCGCGGCGTGGACGGCACGAGCGCCGTCGCGCACTCCGCGGGAGCCGTCGCCCGTCACGGCTTCTCGGCCCGCGACTTCGCGGACCCCGCGGTCGGTGGGTTGCAGGGGGTCGCCTCGGGGACGTTCTCGACGGCATCATCGTTCGACATCACGGGCTTCTCGTCGACGTACAGCGACTACCGGCTCATCATGCGCATCACGGGCTCCACCAACATCATCCTCAAGGCGCAGCTCAAGGTATCGGGCACGCCGTCCACGGCTAACTACTCCTCCACTCGCGCTTTCTGGGGGACGTCATCCGGCACCGACAACGACTACGCGGGCTCCGATGAGTGGATGTGGTCCGTCGTGGAAGGCGGCAATGGGTCGTTCTTCGGGCTCGACCTGTCGTCTGTGGCGCTCGCGGAATACACCCACTACCACGGCACTGGACTGGCCGGCTATGGCGGCTTCTACGGGACCCTCCTGGCGGGCATCCACTACGTCGCAACCGCCTACGACTCGATCACGGTGACGCCCGACACCGGCACGATTTCGGGCCGCTGGGCGCTGTTCGGCTACCGCGCCGTCTGACCCCTCGCACATCATCTAGGGAGACTCCATGCCACTCGCCGACCCCGGCATCTGGAACATCACCATCAACGCGGGCGCGACGTTCTCCCAGCGTGCCACCCCCAGCGGCACCCCGTGGGACCTGACGGGCTACGACGCCCGAGCCATGATCCGCGAGTCCTACACCGCAGGCTCGGCGCTACTGACCCTCGGCACCGCCGCAGGCAGTGCCGTCATCACCCTCGGCGGAACCGCCGGATGGGTGCAGGTGGACATCGACGCAACCACTACGGCCTCGATGGGGTCCGCGGTCGGCTACGGCGGCGCGTCCTACGTGTGGGACCTGGAGCTCGTCAACGGGGCCGACGTCACCCGCTTCTGCTACGGCGTCGCGGACATCACGCCGGAGGCCACGCGGTGACGACCTTCAACATCGGCGGCTCCGCGGTCGCCTTCGCCACCTCGGGCACTGCGGTGTCCTTCGCCGTCACCGCGACCACCAACGACTTCATCACGTCGCAGTTCGTCACCCCCGGCGCGCACGCGAGCAGCCACGGTGCCGCGGGGTCCGACCCCATCACGACGCTGGGCGCCGTGGCGCACTCCGGCCAGCAGACCTTCGCCGCCGGCAGCGCGGCCGCGCCGAGCATCGCCGCGACGGGCGACACCAACACCGGGCTCTACTTCCCCGCGGCCGATACTGCCGCCCTCGCCACTGGCGGCACGGCCCGCATCTACGTCAATGGCAATGGGTCCGTCGGCATCGGCACCACCGCGCCCGGACCTGTCGGCCCCAACCTCGAGATCGTCTCGAACACGTCCAACCAGGCGCAGCTCCGAGTCGTCAACACCAACACCGACAGCACCGGGCCGTACATCCAGTTGCGCAAGGCGCCGACAGACAACTCCATCAGCGCCAGCGACAACCTCGGCACGCTGTCCTTCCACGGCTCGGACTCCGGCGGCACCGTCCGACTCTCAGCATCCATTGTCGGCGTCGCGCAGAGTCAGGGCGCGTCCTACGTCGAGGGCAACCTCGATTTCTACACCGTCAACTCCTCCGGCACCAACGCGCAGAAGATGCGGATAAACAGCACCGGGCTCATCACGGGCGCAGGCCCGAGCCTCGGCGCGTGGGTCACTTACACCCCGACCCTTGGTGGATTCACCGCCGGCTCGGGCGCCATCACCGGGGCCTACGTCCTGCTTGGCAAGATATGTCACTTCCGCGCTTCGTGGACCTACGGCAGCGGCTCGGCCGCGGCAACGGCCTTCCCGACGCTGACGCTGCCCACGGCTGCGCTCGCCGCGACGAACGTCCGCATGGAGGCGCTGTTCTTCGACACCTCCGCCAGCGCCTACTACGACGCCACAAGTCGCCAGTCCTCGACGACGGTGGTGACCATGGGCATCCCCGGCGCGTCCGGCATCCACACCACCTGTACCACCACCACGCCCTTCACCTGGGCAACCGGCGACCAGATCATCCTGTCCGGGACCTACGAGATCGCCTAGGAGCATCGTGGACGACGTCGTAACCCTCGAGGACATCGAGGCGCAGGCCGTCGCGGCCCGCCCCGCTGCGCCGATCCGTCGCAAGCTCGCACCCGTCAAGGGCGCCACCTGGGAGTATGCCGCGGCCGAGGACTCCATCGAGGTCGGCCTGCCCGACGACTCGATCTGGGAGCGGCTGCGGCTGCGGCGCAATGCCCTGCTCGCGGAGAGCGACTGGCGCGTCGTCGGCGACGCCCCGTGGGACACCGCGCCATGGATCGACTACCGGCAGGCGCTGCGCGACCTGCCGCAGGTGTCGCCCGACCCGCGCAAGGCCGCCTGGCCGACGCAGCCGTAACCCCCCGTCAAGCCCCTGGAGGCTGTCCATGCCCGATGCCGTCTGGGCCGCGATCGCGGTCGTGGTGTCCGCGTCCATCGCCTACCTCGGCGGCGTCTACCAGCGCCGCGGCAACGCTGCCCTCGTCGCCGCCCAGGCAGCGAACGAGGACGCCGAAACATTCGAGATCACCGACCGCATCGCCCGCGAATGGATCATCGAGCTGCGCGCCGAGGTCGGCAGGCTCAACGACCGCCTCGACGCTGAAGTCGCCGTCCGGCTCAAGCAGGACGAGTACATCGAGGTCCTCGAGGCGTGGATCAACGCCCGCAAGTCACCGCCGCCGCCCATCCGTCCCCGCTTCACGTAGGAGGAACCATGCTCGACAACCTGCCAGCCTGGTCGCGTCATCTCCTGGTCCTCGCCGTGATCGCCCCGGTCGCGGGGTTCGTCGGGTTCGAGGCCGCTGCCGTCGTCGCGAACCACGGCATCAGCGGGATGGACTGGTCGGGGGAGGCGCAGTCCGCTCTCGACGTCGCCGCGGTCACGTCCGCATCCGGCGTCATCGCGTGGGTCGCGATGTTCGTGACCCCGCTGACCCGCCAGTACGGCGTCGGGAAGTAGTCCGTGCTATCCACCATCAGCGGGCACCGTGCCATCACCACGACGCGATCCCCGCTGCTCGCGGACCGCCACGTCCCCGGCCGGCCGATCACGCTGCGGACCCACCGCGCCTACCTTCCGCTCTTCCTGCGGCTCGCGGTGCTCCTCGACATCCGCGTGGAGCCGCTGAAGACCCGCAACACCTGGTCCTACGCCTACCGTGCCCCGCGCATGGGCCCGTCCTCCTCCATCTCCGACCACGCGGGCTACGCCTGCGACTTCTGGTCGGACGGCATCGGCGCCCACACCTGGCCGAGCCGGATGGAGCGCGCCGAGGCGCTGGCGATGTCCCACGTCCTCGAGGGGTTCCGCACCGTGGACGGCCGCCACATCTTCGGATGGGGCGCCACGGCCTCCGCGCCCGGCGTCATCTACACCGGCCCGACGTACACCAGGCCCGAGAGCAATGATCCGATGCACGTCTACGTCGCCCCCGGAATCTCCGTCCTCGACGCCCTGCGCGCCCGCAGGCAGATGAGCATCAAGGCCGACGGCACCATCCGCTAGAGCACCGCCCGCCAGCACGGGAGGACACCGCATGGCACTGCGCGACAAGCTCATCGAAGGCCCACTTCGACCACCACCGAGGACGTGCGCCGTCTGCTGGCTGCTGACCTGGATGCCCGACGACGACGCCGAAGTCCTCGGCATCATGCTCGCGGACGGTGCCCGGTATCCGTCGACAGCGATCGCGGACATACTTCGCCCGGAGTTCAACGTCATCGTTGGCTCTGACGCTGTCGGCCGGCACCGCCGCCTGCACATGGGCTCGGAGTCGTGAGCCTCGAGGACCGACTGGCCGCACTCGCCGCTGCCGGCACCACCGTCCCCCAGGCGACGGGCAGCCCCGCAGGCTGGGAGCCGGGTGTGAAGTACGAGCCCGACGGCACCCGTGTCGTCACACTGCCGCCGTCCCCGGCCCTCGCTGACGAGGAGTCGTGGGCGGCGGCTATTCGCGCGCTCGGGGCCGAGGTGCCCGACGGGTACCGCGTGCGCCTCGTCGAAGCGAAGTACGACCCAGCCGCCTGGCATCGGGACGCCGAGTACATCCAGCACCCCACCCTCAAGACGAAGGTGCGGGCACCAGCGACGACCCGCCCCGTGTGGCGGTACAGGTTCGTCGTCGAGCCCGCACCCGCGCGCATCGACATCGACGAGCTGCTGAAGTCGGTGCGCTCCCGGAAACGACCGGTCTCCACCGGGGGTGGAACCGCCACTTTCGTGTTCGCATGTGGAGACCTGCAGCTGGGGAAGCCTGACGGCGACGGCTCCGCTGGCACCGTGCAGCGGTTCTATGACTCCGTCGATCGCGCCGTCACCAGATACAAGGCGCTGCGACGGTCAGGCAAGGCCGGCCCCGTCGTCCTGCTGTTCGGCGGGGACTGCCCAGAAGGCACTCAGAGCCAGGGCGGGCGCCTGGTCGCGCGCCTCGACCTGACCCTGACGGAGCAGATCCGCGTGCTGCGGCGCATCATCTCCGACGAAGTCACCGCGTTCGCCACCCTCACCGACTCCCTGACCGTCGCCGCCTGCGCCGGCAACCACGGCGAGGCCACCCGGACCGGCGACCAGATGTCCACCCGGTACGACGACAACTGGGACATCGAAGCCATCGTCCAGGTCGCCGACGTGATGAAGGCCAAGGGGTACGACGAGATCGGCTGGCTGTTCCCCGGACGCGACCAGATGCACGTCACCCTCGAGGCGTCCGGCACCCGCATCGGACTCGTCCACGGCCACCAGGCCAAGGGCAAGATGCAGTCTTGGCTCGCGAACAAGGCCCTCGACCGCGACCCCATCGGCACCTGCGACGTAGTCGTCAGCGGGCATCACCACACACTCCGGCTCGAGCACCTCGGCCCCACCACCTGGATGCAGACCGGCGCCCTCGACGGCGGATCCACCTGGTGGACCCACACCGGCGGCCTGTCCTCCCCACCCGCTGCCATCACCTTCGTCACTGAAGGCGCCGCCTGGAACGGGCTCGAGGTCGTATGACCCACGACCCGGTGTGCTGCCTGTCCGACATGCCCGCGACCGAGTGCCCCGTCTGCGACTGCATCGCGCTCGCGCGCGGCGAGGAGCGTGCCAAGTACCAGGAGACGTGGAAGACCAACCTCCCCCTCATCGAGAAGCGCAACTACGAGCAGGGCTACCGCGACGGGCGGGAGTCCCGGTGACGACGATCCTGGGGATCCAGCACGACTGGGGATGCGAGATGCACGCCGACGCCCAGGTGACGGCGGAACGCGACTACCGGCACCCGGACATGGTGAAAGTCGTCGACCGCGACGGGTACCTCCTCGCCGCATCAGGCGACACGGTCGCGTGCGACGTCGTCATGTACCGGTGGCGGCCACCCGAACCCCCGAAGACCCCCACGGCGGCGTTCCCGTTCATGGTCGCCACCGTCGGCCCCTCCATCCGCAAGACCCTCCACAAGCTCGCCCCGGCCGCCTCCCGGACGGAGGTCGTCGTGCTCCTCGCGTACGCGGGTGAGCTGTTCACCGTCGACGCGGACGGCTGCGTCATCCGACACCACGCCGGGATCTACGGCATCGGGTCCGGTGCCGCCTACGCCATCGGTGCCCTGTACGCCGGCGCGACACCCGAGCAGGCCCTGAAGGTCGCCGCGGAGAACGATCCCTGGACCCGCGGCCCGTTCACCAGCCACACCCAGACCAAACCCGCCTAGCAGCACCCCCTCATGCCCCGGCGTCGGGAAGCGCCGGACACGACACAGCCCCCAGCACCGTGAGACCTCACAAGGGTCCGGTGCTGGGGGCTGTTCGTCGTCTAGGGGAGCTAGACGACGACTGTCAGCCGCCGTTCGTCTCCTCAGCGATCGCGTACTCGCCCGCATCGACGAGCAGCAGCGCCGACTGCAGGCGCGCCCGCCGCTCCTGGCGCTGATTGACGGGGCCGTAGCGTGTGGGGACGTCACGGGCGATCGCATGCATGACCTCGTGCGCGAGGACGCAGCGGGACTCCACCCAGTTGAGGCGGGAGTCGAGGATCACGGTCCGCGACGAGTCGTCGTACTCACCCCACCGGGATCCGCGCAGCCGACGCTCGACGACGCGCACGCCGAGTGCCTCGGCATGCGCCCATGGACAGTACGCAAGCCCCCGTGCGATCACTAGTGCTCCCGGATGGTCGACCCGCGCTCGCGGTGCACGTGGTCGTGTGCGGCCCGTGCGACCGCATCCTGCGTCAGGGCACTGACATCGCCGGAATCCCGCAGCGTCTCGCCTGCGGCGACCACCTCGGACGCCTTCACGTCGAGCACCTCGCACACCTGGTCCAGCTCGGGCACCGTCCACGACGTCGTGCCGTTGAACAGCAGCCGGCCGGTGTCCTTCGTCAGCCCTGACTCGGCCGCGAGACCGCGAGCACTCAGGCCGTCCGCCTCCATGAGCAGGCGCACGACCCGGCTCACCGCACGACTCAGGTCGTTCGGCTCAGGATTCACTCCACGTCTCATGCGTCACAGGGTAGCGGTAAATACAGACACGCGACACCCCCGTATTTACGAATGAACTTGACTGGCTGTAAATACAGCCATATGGTCGGGCCATGACCCGCACCGAGAGCCTCGCCGAGACCATCCGGGAGGCGATCGCCGAGCGGGGCATGTCGCACCGCGAGCTCGCCGTCGCCGCCAACCTGAGCGAGTCCTCGCTCTCCCACCGCCTCACCGGCCGCACCCCCTGGGACCTCGGCGACCTCGACCACGTCGCCGCCGCCCTCGGCACCACCGCGTCCGCCCTCCTCGACCGCGCCGAGGCCCTCGCCACCGCCACCCCCCTCGGGGCATCGGCATGAGCGCGACGAACGGCCGCCTCGCCCTCACCCGGGCCGAGGTGTGCGAGTCAGTGGGCATCAGCGAGAGCACCCTGCGCCGCGTCATCCAGTCCGGCGACCTCGTCGAGCGTCGCCTCGGCTCCAAGCGCCTCATCCGGGTCGCCGACCTCGAAGCGTGGCTCGACTCCCTCCCCGAGAGCGGGAGGACGTCATGACTGTTGCCAACGACCCGAACGCGCCTGCCTTCGTCTACTGGCTGTACGACTCAGACGACCAGCTCCTCTACATCGGATGCTCCACACGGCCCATGTGGCGGGTAACGAGTCACCGCAAGAAGCCGTGGGGAACGGCTATCGCACGGGTCGTGACACGCGAGTACCCCAACCGGAGGGCAGCCGCGGCAGCTGAAATCGCGGAGATCCGCAGGCTCGACCCGCCGCACAACGTCATGTTCACCACACGCGACAACAACCCGATCCGGCACACCTGGCGCATCAACAGTCCCTGCGCCCCTGCCCCCACATAGACCCCCGGCTGGTGCGTGTCTCCCCCGTCGCGCACCGGCCGGGCCACAACCCCAACCTCCACCTTCCCGAGGAGACGACATGAACTGGAAGTTCTGGCGCAAGCGCGAGCCGGACAGCGGCCTGTATCGCTACGCGAAGACCGAGCTGGAGCGCGCTGGCTTGTTCGATGAGGACAGCGATTACGGCGGGATGCTCGGAGATGCGGCCTTGGAGATCGTTGCGCTGTTCGCCAAGCAGGGCCACTCCGGGTTCAGCGCCGAGATGACGACGTCGATCGTGTCGAAGCTGATGCGCTACGAGCCGCTGACGCCCCTGACCTTCGAGCGTGACGAGTGGACCGAGAGCTTGCCGGGCACCTGGCAGAACCGCCGCAAGTTCTCCGTGTTCAGTGACGACAACCTCGCAACCTGGTACGACCTCGACGAGCCCGGCCGGCCGCATCACATGATCCCGCCGGCGGTGTCGGCGTGATCGGGGTCGCGGTCCTGGCGGTGCTGCTGGCGGTCGTGTGGGCGGTGACGGCGTTCCTGTATCGGCGTGACGCCCGGGCAGCGCACGCCACCATCGCGTCACGTGACCGGTTGATCGGTGAGAAGAACGAGCGCCTGACGATCCTCGCTGACGCCCTGGATGCGGAGCGGTCCGCGCACCGCGCCACGACCGCGACGCTGGACCACTATGTCGCTCAGTCGGTGATCCTGTCGGCGAAGCTGACGCAGGCCGAACCCGACCGTGACAACGCCACCGTCCTGGTGGAACAGCTGACCCACGACATCGCGGTGAACGCATGAACGCCCATTGCCCCTGCTGCGGCACCCCCATCACGTCCCCCGTGATGCCCTCCCAGCGCGTCGGCGCTGTTGCCTTCTGTGACGCGGCGTGCGTGCGGCAGTACGTCGCCCGCAACGAGTACCGGGCGGCCGCGTCATGACCCGCACCTCCCTCGCGGTGTTCACCGCCATGCTCGCCCTGCTCCTGATCGGTGCCCTCGCCACTCGCGCGGACGGCGTGGTGCGCGATCCGGGCAAGCGGCACTACTACACGGGGGCACCCCGTGAGCTCGGCTGGTACTGGTGGCCGGAGGCGGGGCGATGAGCGAGTCACAGCCCGTGCCTGTGTACGAGATGCGAGTCGAGTGCATGAACTACTGCTACGGCGGGTCGCCAGTCCTCGACCTCGACGAGTACCCCGATCCCGCTGATCCGCGTGCCATCGTGAAGTACGCCGACCATCTCGCTGCCCTCGCGGAGCGGGACCGGCAGCACGCCGAGGCGCTGGCCGAGGCCGAGCAGCGGTGGGAGGACTGGTCGAACGAACTGGCCGATCTGCTGCCACCTGAGTACGACGGCGACGACGCGCAGGAGGCGTACATCCTCCGGTTCGTTCGGGATCACGTCGCGGCGCTGGCCGAAGTCGAGCAGCGGGTGCGGGATGAGGAACGCAGCCACTTCCAAGAGGCGGTCTGGACGTTCGACCGTGGCTATCGGCAGGGCAGGGCCGAGGCGCTGCGGCAGGCGCGGGAGGCGGTCGCGGGTGGGTTCACGACGCTTGCCAATGACCCGTTCATCTCGCCCGAAGGTCGCAAGGAAGTCGATCACTACCTGACGGGCGCTATCGAGGAGATCGACGCGCTGAAAGGAGAGCAGGCATGAGTAGCGACGAGGTACGTGACGTGATCGCCACCCTGCGCGAGGTGCCGCGCTACGTCGTCCGAAACGACGCGCTGACAAGCAGAGCAGTCGTCGGGTTCGACAAGTGGAAGGGGACTACCGATGTCGTCCTCCACGCCGACCACCTGACCGCGATGCAGGAGAAGGACCGGCGGCACGCGGAGGCGCTGGCCGAGGCCTACGTCGAGTGCGATCAGATTGGTCGATTCCGCCGCTACGCGGGAGTGCGGCTGGGCAGAGCCGAGGCGCTGCGGCAGGCGCGGGAAGCGGTGGAACGTAAGACGTGGATCTCCGTCTACGAGTTGTCGGATGAGTCCGAGGCGTACAACAAGGGGATTCGTGCATCCCTCGCCGCTATCGACGCGCTGGCCGCTGGGCAGGCACCCGCAGCGGAGGTCGATCATGGCTGAGCACCTTCCCGAGTGTTTCGCTCTAACCCACCCCGACACGGTGTTGGACATGTGCATCTGCGACCGGCTCCGGGCGCACGGGGCTGCCGAGTACCAGCGGGGGCGGTCGGATGCCGCTGCTGACTCGCTTGTGGCCGTCAAGGAGTTCGTCACCCTGGACGGCCACTACCTGGACATCGAAGGTGCGCCGACCCTCCTCGACATCATCCGCGCCGTCGGGGAGACCCCATGACCCCCTTCTCATGGGCCGTCCTCATCGCCGTCGCCCTCCCGGCTGCATTCCTGGCGTTCCTCATCTGGCAGGCGCACCCGGTGCGGCGTGCCCGCGTGGCGCGGCGTGAGGCCGAGGCCGCCGACCGGCACGTGGCCGAGTTCAAGTCGGGACGCAGGCGGTACGACGTCAGCGATTTGTATGGGAGGCCTGAGTAATGGACCCGAACAGCGGCCGCATCTACACGCAAGCCGAGGTCGAACAGCTTGACCCGGAGATCGCCAAGAACCTCGTCACGATCATCGGAACACCCGAGCTGGTCAAGCGGATATCGGGCGCCGTCCGAGAGCAGAAGCGCCGCAAGGACAAGGCAGCCAGGAAGGCCCGACGAGTGGGGCGGACAAAGCGATGACCGCCGACCACGACCCGCTGTGCAGCGGCACCGTCGTCCGTCGCGAGACGGATGCGATCTACGTCGACGTCTCCGTCACATGGCCGTGCGCCTGCGACTTCATCCGCAAGGTCCGCGCGGACGAGCGTGACCGCTGGTCGCCGCCGCAGCCGGTGACGCCTGGGCATGTGCCCGGTCTCTGCTGGTGCCCGAGCTGTCACACCGCGCACGACGCCGCGACGAGGTCGACGGCATGACTCGCCGCGAGCCACCCGTTGACCCGCCAGAGCCCCGCTGCCGTGAGTGCGGCCAGCGCATCGAGGGGACCGTCGTCTTCGACGAGTACGACCGCACCTGGTGCGTCGGCTGCTGGAGTCCGTCGTGAGCAGGTGTAGCGAGTGCGCCCGCGGGGCGTGCGAGGACTGCCGGCGGCTCGGCTACGGCTGCGAGTGCTGCGGCAAGCACGTGAACCAGCCGACCGACGAGGGGGACCAGTGATCATCGACCCCTCGATCGTCACCTGCGTCCAGGCAGTCGCCTGCGCCGAGTGCGCCTTCCTGATCTTGCCCGGCCAGCCGATGGGGCTCGCCCTCGACGGCTGGCGGCACCCGCTGTGCCTCCCGCTCAGCACCGCGCTCCGCGAGGTGAACCAGTGACGACCTGGGCGCAGGGTCGGCAACTGGCGCTGCTCGACGACCCGCTCGATGTCAGGTTCGCCGAGTTCCACCAGGCCAACCCGCACGTCTACGGACGCCTCGTCGAGATGGCTCGCGACTGGAAGGCCGCCGGCTACGAGCACGGCTCCATCGCGATGTTCTACGAGGCGCTGAGGTACGAGACGGGCGTCGCCACGCACGGGGACCAGTTCAGGCTCAACAACAGCTTCAGGTCCCGATACGCCCGGCTGGTCGAGGCCACCGTGCCTGACCTCGTCGGGTTCTTCCACACACGGACACTCAGGACGGATGCCACATGACGCTCGTACGCAAGGACCGCACCTACCGTGGCAAGCCGACCCACTCCTACGAGCTCGACGGCCAGAAGGTGCAGGGCGTCACGACGCTGCTGTCCAAGGGCCTGCCGAAGCCCGCCCTGCCGCCGTGGGCCGCACGCACCGTCGCCGAGTACGTCGCCGACAACCCCGACGCCGTGCGCCAGATCCTCGACACGATGGGCCGGGAGTCCATCGTCGGCGCGCTCAAGGGCGTGCCGTGGGACAAGCGGGACGAGGCTGCCGCGCGCGGCACCGACATCCACGACCTCGCCGAGCGCATCATCCACGGCGAGGAGGTCGCTGTACCTGAGCACCTCGCCGGATACGTGCAGGGCTACGTCGACTGGCTCGACGCCTGGGACGTCGAGATGCACGCCACGGAGATGGTCGTCGGTCGCCGCCCGTCGCAGGGCGTCCCCGGCTACGCGGGCACCTTCGACGCGGACGTCACCATGGGCGCCGGCGACCTTGCCGGCAAGCGCGGGCTCCTCGACTGGAAGACGTCGAAGGGCGTCTACGGGGAGAACGGGCTGCAGCTCGCGGCCTACGCGAACGCCGACTTCTACCTCGACGCGGACGGGGTCGAGCAGCCGATGCCGGCGTACGACTTCCTCGGCGTCGTCCACATCACGCCCACCGGGACCGACCTGTACGTCGTGCAGGACCCGGCCGCCGCGTGGCGGATCTTCCGGCACGTGGCCTACGTAGCCACCCAGGTCGAGGCGATCAAGTCGCAGATTTCATCACCCACACCCACACCGCAAGGAGTCCACGCATGACCGTTTCGACGCTTCCCGTGATCCCCGACGACGGCAACTACTCCGTCGAGCTCGTCCAGCAGCCCGCCAACCCGACCGGGGGCCGACTCGTCGCGTGGGCTGAGGCGGCGCAGGCCGCGGGGCTGCTCGGCAAGGCACTCGCCGCCACCTCGTTCGTGCCGAAGGACTTCCGTGGGAAGCCCGAGGAGTGCGCGGCCGCGATCCTGTTCGGCGACGAGATCGGCCTGAGCCCCGCGCAGGCCGTCCAGTCTGTGTTCGTCATCTCCGGCCGCCCCGGCCTGTATGCCCGCACGATGGTCGCGATCGTCCTGGCCGCCGGGCATGAGGTCGAGACGGTCGCCAAGACTGACGCGAAGGTCACCGTCCGGGGCCGCCGCCGCGGCTCCCAGACGTGGATCGAGGAGACGTGGACCACCGAACGCGCACGCCGCGCGAAGTACACCTCCAACGCCAAGTACGAGACCGACCCGCAGTCGATGCTGTACGCGCGTGCCGCCTCGGACGTGTGCAGGCAGGTAGCCCCCGACGCTCTCGCCGGCATCGCCTACTCGGTGGAGGAGTTGGAACTGGCCGAGCCGGCGCCAGCCGTCCGGGTGACCCGCAACCAGGCGTCGACGTCGGGCACCGTCCGGCGCCGCGCCGTGGAGGCCCCGGCACCCGAGCCGACGGAGCCCCCGCTCGAGGACGCCACGCCCACTGGCAGCGAAGCCGACTACTACGCCACACAGGACGGCACCGTGGACCTCGAGACCGGCGAGATCGCGGAGGCGACCGTGGAGCCGGGCCCGCCCGTGACGAAGGCTCAGCTGACGCGACTCGCGATCCTGCTGAAGGGCGCCGGCCTGCACGACCGCGGCGAGGGGCTGGCGTACCTCTCCGGTGTCGTCGGACGCGACGTGGCCTCGTCGAAGGACCTGACGGTGGCCGAGGCGTCCGCGGTCATGGACTCACTGGAGGCCGATGTGGCTGCGGCCGCCGAGCCGGGCTTCGAGGACGGTGCCGCATGATCCCGTTCCGCAAGCGCACCGCGCCACCGCCGCGGGTCAAGCAGCCGTCCCCAGACCTTCTGGCCTACGCCACCCTGATGGACGAGCGGGACCGTGCCCGCGCCGTGGCGGTTCGGCTGGAGCAGGAGAACGCGCAGTTGCACGCGACCCTGCGGCTGCTGGGCTGGGACGCGGAGGCCGTCTCGTGAGCGCCTGGCGATGCACGGAGGCCGGCTGCGACGCCCACGGGGAGCAGGCGAGCCGGAGGGCGGCACGGGCCGAGTTCGAGCACCACATCCTGACGTGCCACAACGAGGTGGCGTTCTGATGCCCATCGTCATGCCGACGCCCGAGGAGGCGTCACAGATGGACTGGTGGCACCGGGACAAGGTGATTCGCTCCGCTCGGGCGCTGCTGCGCGGGTACGGGGCCATCGCCGTGCCAGCCGAGCCGCGGGCGTGGCGGGCGAGCCCCGAGGTGCGAGCCGCGCGCAAGGCCGCCCGTGCGGAGGAGTTGCGCGCGTGGGGCGAGGACGTGCGGGCCGAGGCTCGGCGACTCAACGGGGAGAGCGCATGAGTTACGCGGACTTCCTTGCGCGGAAGATCCAGACCGCGCCTACCTACGGCCAGCACATCACGGCCGATGACGTGCACGAGAGGCTGCACGACTGGCAGCGCGAGATCGTCGCGTGGGCCGTCCGCACGGGACGTGCGGCCATATGGGCCGACACCGGGCTCGGCAAGACACTGATGCAGGTTGAGTGGGCGCGGCTGTCGGGTGACACGTCGCTCATTGTCGCCCCGCTGGCAGTCTGCACGCAGACTGTCCGCGAGTCCGCCACGGTCGGAGTCGAGGCGCACTACGTCCGCGATCCCGCGCAGATGACCGGACCCGGCGTCTACGTCACGAACTACGAGATGGTCGGGCACTTCGATGCCGACCTGTTCGACTGTGTCGTGCTGGACGAGGCCAGCATCCTCAAGCAGTCTGATGGCAAGACGCGCACCCGGCTCATCGCGCACTTCGCCGAGACCCCGCGCCGACTGGCCTGCACCGCGACGCCTGCGCCCAACGACATCGAGGAACTGACCAACCAGGCCGAGTTCCTCGGACGTTCGACGCGGGTCAACATGCTCGCGGCCTACTTCGTCCATGACTCCGACCAAGGATGGCGGCTGAAGGGCCACGCCCACGGCCCCATGTTCAAGTGGATGACCTCGTGGGCCGTGGCGCTGCGCCGACCGTCGGACATCGGCTACAGCGACGATGGGTACGACCTGCCCGGGCTGGAGATCCTGCCGCACCTGCTGCCAGTGGATGTGACACCCGAGGACCAGCTCTTCGCCACGGACCTCGGAGGAGTAGGCGGGAGGGCGCAGGTCCGAAAACTGACGCTGGCCGCACGCTGTGAGAAGGCCGCCGAACTGGTCGCCGACGAGCCCGACGAGCCGTGGCTGCTGTGGTGCGGGCTCAACGACGAGGCCACGACACTCGCCCGGCTCATCCCCGGTTCGGTCAACGTCCACGGCGGCTGGTCACCGGAGGAGAAGGCCGACGCCCTCCTCGGATTCGCCGACGGCCGCATCCGTGTGCTCATCACAAAGCCGAGCATCGCTGCATTCGGCCTCAACTGGCAGCACTGCGCCCGCATGGCCTTCGTCGGACTCTCGGACTCCTACGAGGCGTACTACCAGGCGATCCGGCGCTGCTACCGCTACGGGCAGACCCGCGTCGTGCATGCCCACGTCGTTCTCTCGGACCTCGAGGGCCAGATCGCATCCAACATCGCCCGCAAGGAACGCGAGGCGTCATCCATCACCGCCGGGCTCGTCGCAGAGATGCGCGAGGCCGGGGAACTGAGCCGAGAGAGGGTCACCGCATGAGCATCGAGGACATCTACACCACAGACGAGGAGACCGGCGCACACTGGCGGCTCATGCTCGGAGATTCGTGCGAGCGCATGGCCGAGATCCCCGACGACTCCATCGGGCTGTCCGTCTACTCTCCACCCTTCGCATCGCTGTTCACCTACAGCCCGAGCCCCCGCGACCTCGGCAACTCCGCGAGCCGCGGCGAGTTCTTTGAGCACTACGGATTCATCATCCGCGAGAATCTCCGCATCACCGCGCCGGGGCGCATCTGCGCCGTGCACGTCCAGCAACTGACGACCACCATGAGCACGAACGGCGTCATCGGCATGACGGACTTCCGAGGCCAGGTCATCGCCGCCTACATGGACAACGGCTGGATCTTCCACGGCGAGGTCACGATCGACAAGGACCCGCAGGCGCAGGCGATCCGCACGAAGGCCCAGGCGCTCATGTTCGTCACGAAGAACCGAGACAGCAGCATGACCCGCCCCGCACTCGCGGACTATCTGCTGCTGTTCCGCAAGCCGGGCGACAACGCCGTGCAGATCAAGAACGACGTGACCAACGAGGAATGGATCGAGTGGGCGCGGCCCGTGTGGCTCGACATCCGCGAGACCAACACACTCAACGCCCGCGTCGCCCGCGACAGCGCCGACGAGCGGCACATCTGCCCGCTGCAACTCGACTTCATCGAGCGCGTCGTGAGGCTGTGGAGCAACCCCGGCGAGGCCGTGTTCAGCCCGTTCGCCGGCATCGGGTCCGAGGTCTACACCGCCGTCCGGCTCGGGCGCGAAGGGATCGGTATCGAGTTGAAGCCGTCGTACTGGCGAACCGCGGTATCCAACCTGCGAGCACTCGAACTGGAGATGGACGCGCCGACGCTGTTCGACGAGGAGGCCCCCTAGTGGCCGAGCCCGACCCGCAGCCGTCGCCGTGGCCCCGCCCGCTCCCATGGATGGACAGGGCGTCCTGCACCACGGTCGGCCCCGACCTGTGGTTCCCGCTGACCGGGGACCACCAGTCGACCCGGCGGGCCCGCGCCATCTGCCGGTGGTGTCCCGTCGCGGCCGAGTGCTGGGCATTCATCCAGCAGTTCGGGGTCCAGGAGGGCACCTACGCGGGGCTCACGCCGGATGAGCGCGGGATGGCGTACGCGCACATGAGGAGGGGAGCGTGAGCTCGTGGACTGTCCGCCTGCCGTACCAGCGGCCACCGCTCAGCCTGAACGACCGGATGCACTGGGCGGCCAAGGCCCGCCTCACGAAGGAGATTCGATCCTACGTCCGGGAGTTCTGCACGTACCGCGTGCCGACGCTGGAACGGGCCCACATCACCCTCCACTGGGTGCCTCGAGATAGGCGCCGCAGGGACACGGACAACCCGTTCCCGACCCTGAAAGCGGCCATCGACGGGGTGAAAGACGCCGGAATAGTGCCGGATGACGACGCGCGACACGTCACGTCCAGCGTCGAGATCGACGATCCAGACCCGTTAGACCCGCACATCTTCATCACCATCGAGAGGCGCTAGATGAGCACGCTCGCATGGGTCAGGCTGGACACGGCCATGCCCCGAAATCAGAAGGTGCTCATCCTCACGGGGATGCGCGACGGCCACCGGGCGGCCTTCGTCTGGCTCTGCGGCCTGGCCTACTCAGGGGAGCAGGGGACCGACGGATTCATCCCAGCTCCCGCGCTTCCCCTCATACATGGGCGCCCATCGGACGCCGACCGCCTCGTGGAGGTCGGCCTGTGGCACCCGCATCCGGGCGGCTGGACGGTCAACGACTGGGCCGAGTACCAGCAGACGAATGAGGAGACGAAGCGTCGCACTGAGCGGGCGCGCAAGGCCGCCGAGTACCGCTGGGGGAAGGTGAAGCGTGATGCATAGTGCTATGCGGAATGCATTGCGAAATGCAATGCACGGACCGAACCCCAATGCAATGCAGAGGAGAGGAGAGGAGAGGAGAGGACTGAGAGGAGAGGGTACTTACCCACTAGATGACATCGCTCTAGGTGACGCGCGCGAAGGGGAAAGCCGATGAATGTGTCCCGTCGATGCGTCGTCTGCCGGCGCGAGACCGAACGGATGGCCTGCACCGGATGCCAGGAGCGCATGGACGGCCAGCTCGCCGACGTCCTGGAGTTCTACGCACTGGCATCAGGGGAGCTGCTCCCCGGCTCCGGGTCAGGTCGGGGAACCGAGCGAGGGCTCGGCGTCCGACTGGCCGCGCTGGACTTCCTTGCCGGGAACGACGTCGTCGCCATCCTCGGCCAGTGGGAGAAGGCCTGGCGCGAGGACAGGCCCGAGATCACACAGGCCACGTCCGCCGGCCGCGTCACCGTCACGCTGTCCGAGGTCGTGCGGTTCCTACGCACCTGGCTGCCCGACTCCTGCGACAACGATCCCGCGATCGACGAGTTCGCCCGCGAGCTGCGCGAATGCTGGGGAATCGCCCGCTCCGCGGCCCGCATGAGCCCCGGACGGTCCAACACGATCAGCTGCCCAGCTGACGACGACACCCACAGCGACGGGATCTGCGGCAAGCGCATCCACTTCGAAGCGGAGGAAGCCAAAGGCTCCGTCTACTGCCCCAGATGTCACACGGCGTGGAACGTGCTCCACCTCATGCACGTCGCCATCAGCACCCCCGGCGCCGAGTTCTGGGCCGACCCCGAGGCAGCCGCCGCATACTTCAGCGTCGACACCTCCACGCTGCGCCGCTGGGCCGGCGCCGACAGGATCAGGCGCGACCACGGGCGCTACGAGATGCACAGCATCCACGCAGCAGTCACAGGCAACCGCGCGTCCGCTGGCGCGTAGGGCATGTTGCACGCTAAGGTGTGCTTGTCTGGTTCCAGTGTGACCAGCGCAAGCCCCGAGCCACCAGGCCGGGGCTTCTCGCATTCCGGAGGCGGAACGTGCCACAGCTCGACACTGTGGCCGAGATCGACGAGGCGCTCCAGCGGGCCCGACGCATCTCCGAGGACGAGCGCACCGAGTTCTGGCACGCCATCGTGGATGGACTCCTCGACCGGCGCGTCGCCCTCGCCAATGTCGAGGAGAACGTCCGCACCATCCGCATCATGCGGGCAGCTGAGACACGATGATCCCCGGCGTCAAGCGCCCCTGCATCGAGTGCCAGGCGCTGACGGACAAGGGCTCGCGCTGCCCTGCCTGCCAGTCCAATCTCAACGCACGCATGGACGCGGCACGCATCGGCAAGCGCCAGCACTACGGCGGCGACTACGCCAAGCGTGCCAAGGCCGTGCGCGACGCTGCTGTCGAGTGCTGGTGGTGTCACGAGGGCTTCACCAGGGCCAACCCCGTGCAGGCCGACCACCTCATCCCCGGCGACCCTGCCTCCCCGCTCGTGCCTGCCTGCCGGCGCTGCAACATCGCGCGCAGCAACCGCAGTCGCTGACCCGGGGGGTGGGGTAGAACTCAGGACCCTCGAGGTCGTTCTAC